>Ga0207908_1000023_pt1 | contig 70798 bp, 59 predicted proteins | sample MalvirmetagMSP81_FD_184224 | JGI IMG/M metagenome (GOLD analysis project Ga0207908, IMG submission 184224) | Marine viral communities from the Deep Pacific Ocean - MSP-81 (SPAdes) | ecosystem: Environmental > Aquatic > Marine > Oceanic | place: Pacific Ocean | collected 2011-04-18
GATGTGATGCCGGAGAGTGCTGCATCGATCAGCTTGCTCTCTCCTGGTGGGGGTAAAGGGGTAATGCCGTTTTCGGTAATAGCGCCCCCTTCGATGTACAGAAAGTTTTCACTGTCGATGATGGTGAACGTCGCCTCGTCATTGGCAATTTTCTGAAGCATCGCGACCGGGACAATGCTGGTTTTACCCAGATTGATCGTGCCACCCAGTAAGCCCAATAGATCCCCTTCGTCTGACTCTATCGGTGCCAGAAACGAAAGCAGTGGGACACCCGTAGTGCGGCCTATGATGGGCCGGCTGATGACCGGCTTCCGGTTTTCCATGGCCTGGCGGAAGTGCTTTCGATCGGCGTAGTTAGTCCCAATTCGCCCAGGCGTGTAAAAATTCTCGAAGATGGCCGTGGCATTGTCATCGAAAATCATTACTCCGTCGGGGAACAGGGAGTTGAGGGATTTGTGTCTTTCCAGGTGAATGGCCATCTCGTCACGGCTGACCAGTTCGCTGCCGTGGCTGAGCAGGCTGGCAGATTCTGCCAGCACGTCCAGTCTCAATTGCAACCGCCGATTGACTTCGGTGGCTATGCGCTGGGTCTCGTAAAGCTGTTGCTCGGCCAGAATGTCTTCGAAATCTTCTACCAGAGCGCCATAGGCCACGAGCAGCACGGAACTAACGGTCGCGACGGTTCCCAATAGGATAATCAGAGCAAGACGTGATCCGAGTGAAAGTGAAGGCAAATCAAATTCCTTGTGGCACTTTGCTGAAAATGTTGCTTTGATGTCGGTAACAGTCTGACACTAATCAATTCTGTAGTGGATTACATTGGGGAACCATGTCTGAAGAGAATGTTTCTGAAATAGCACGGAAGCTGGAAGTTCTCAAGCTGCGGTTCAAGGAAAAGGCGGCAAAGGATATCAGCCGGTTGCAACAGGCAGCTGAGCAATTTCGTGTCGGGCGTTTTGGGCCCAATGACGTCGTTGCCGCCTACCATTCTCTACACAGACTTGCTGGGTCTGCCGGTACGTTTGGTTATACCGCACTGGGCGAGGAAGCGCGTGCACTTGAGGTGGTGTTGAAACCACTGGCTGAAATCGACGGCGAGCTTACGCCGGAGCAGGTTCAGAGAGTCGTCGATCTGGCATTCGTGTCACGGGTGGCAGGTCTGCTCGACTCTTTGTCATTGGATCCGGTTGCCAGCCAACGAACCGGCGCTGCGCTGCTTCCAGTCACAGTCGAAGCCTCAACAGATGCCGTTGTCCTGGTTGTGCATTCCGATCCGGAGCGGGCCCAGAATCTGGTCGAAAGTTTAGAACTGCACGGTTTTCTTCCGGTCGCCGTGCCATCCCTTAAGCGGGCAGTCGAGCACGGTTTGGCGGGGGTTTCTGCCCTTGTGGTAAAGGACTCCAAGATGCTTTGCGAAGGTTCGGCACTGGAATCCGTTGCCGACACCCCCCCGGTTGTTTGTGTCGGGGCGGGGGATTCCTTCGATGAACGTTATGCCCTGGCCGAGTGTGGCGTGGACGGTTTTCTGTGCGAGCCAGTTGATGTGCCCTTGCTTGCAGACACCATGGAACGACTGATCACCGAGCGTGAGGAGAGTGGGTCGGGCCGTGTGATGATTGTGGATGATGATCCGGAATTGCTGGAGCATTATGGGCTGGTGCTGGAGCAAGGTGGCCTGAAAGTGTGGCGCGTGAATAACCCGGCCGACATTCTCGGTGCTTTATCCGAATTCCGGCCAGACATAGTGCTCATGGATGTGCAGATGGGCACCCTTCGGGGACCTAATCTCGCCCGACTGCTGCGATTCGAGCCAGAGTGGCTTGGGTTGCCGATTATTTACCTGTCCTCCGAAAATGACCGCGAGTATCAAGTTGATGCCCTGGCCAAGGGCGGCGATGATTTTCTCGTTAAACCTGTCTCTGATGCGTTTCTGCTGCGGGCTGTCACGGTGCGTTGTTACCGTGCCCGCCAATTGGACAAACTGGTATCGCGGGACAGTTTGACCGGATTGCTCAAGCACTCCGTGGCGCGGTCAGAAATTAACAAGGAATATGTCCGTTGCCAGCGTCGTGGGGAACAGGCGGTCGTTGCGATGCTGGACCTGGATCATTTCAAGCAGGTGAATGATCGCTACGGTCACCGAACTGGCGATCTGGTTATTAAAGGTTTGGCCAATCTGCTGCGCCATCAGCTCCGGAAGTCTGATGTCATTGGTCGCTATGGTGGCGAGGAGTTTTTGGTGGCACTGCCGAATTGTTCGCTGACCAACGCCAGTAGAGTGCTGCAGTCGGTGTGCGAGCATATGGCCGGGATAGGTTTCCAAAGTGCTGGTCAGGAGTTCCATGTAACCTTGAGTGTGGGGATCGTGCCTTTGCAGAATTACCTGACCAGTGACGATGCTATTGACGCGGCGGACCAGGCGCTTTATCGGCAAAAGCAGGCCGGACGGAATGGCGTTACGGTTGGAGAAGACGTACCGATAACGGACAGGAAGCAAGTCTGAGATATGGATGCTCTGATCGTAGACGATGACGACTTGATGGCGGACCTGCTGGAAACTGTGGTCGCAGGATTACATCCCGCCATCACGGTGCTTAAGGCCTCGGGATTTCACGAGGCCTTGGCGCTGTGGGAAAAGCGCAAACCAAGTCTGTTGATCGTTGACTGGAATCTCCCGGATGGTTCCGGTCTGGAGCTTGTTCGCAAGGTCCGTGCGAGTGATAAGGTCGCGGCTATCGTCATGATCACCGGCCGTGCTGACCGGGAATCCATCCTGAAAGTCGCCCACTACCGCATTAACGGCTACATCAGTAAGCCATTCAACGTGGAAATGCTGCACCAGCGGCTGGTGCAAATGGTTGGCCAAGTGCTGCCGGAGGAACCGGCGCCCCTTGCTTCATTGGAAGTCGCTCTGTCTGATGGCGTCAAGACGGTTATTCAACTGCCGGTTAAAACGGATGCCGCTACCATGCTTGAGCTTATCGGTCGGGCAGACGAGTTGTCCGCAGCCCAGTTGACCGAACGCTGGCAGGACGACGCTTCCCTGTGTTCGCGCCTGCTCGACGTCGCCAATCGTTCGTCCTTCCGAAGAACCGGTGCGCCGGTTGTCCATTTGCGCGATGCGATAGCCTCCATGGGTGTGCCTATGGCGTTGAATCAGGGGGTGGCACTGGCCCTGGATGTCAGTGCTGCCTTCTCGTCGGAAGTGCTGGTCGCCTGTGCCCTTGAGCATCAGAAGCAGGCAGAAACCGTGGCCCTGGAGGCACAGCGCGTGGCGCTTGCCCTGGGGAAGCGCTCTCCGCAGTTTTTCACCGCCGGTTTATTGAGCCGGGTCGGCGAGCTGGCCGTGCTCAAGGTGATTGACCAGTTCCAGCGACAGGGTGGCGAGGTGAGCGATGAGCAGGTGTTGCAGGCACTGAGGGACTGGGCCCAGCCCTATGGCAATAAACTCAAGATACAGTGGTTTCTTCCCCTCGAACTTCGACAGCTCATTGGCGCGGTGCATTATCTGCCGCGGGAGAACGTGACTCAAGAGCGCCTGATCATGAGAGCAGGCGCGCTGATGGCAGCGAAGGAGTCGCCGGAAGCGGAGCTGGGCAAGATTTTACGACAGCTCGGGCTGGATGAATGGCACAAGCAATTCAGAGAAGACGAGCAGAAAAATGAGGATGGCGGGGGTGACGGAGATGGAAATGGAAATGGAAACCAGGCTTGAGCGCATCATGCTGGTAGAAGATGAGGAAGATATTAGAGCAGTAGCAGAGCTAGCCCTGGAGGCAGTAGGTGGGTTTACCCTGACTACCTGTGCTTCGGGCCAGAAAGCGCTGGAAGCGCTGGCCGATTTCAAACCCCAACTGATTGTGCTGGATGTGATGATGCCGGGCATGGACGGGCCGACCACCTTGAAAGCCATTCGTGAGCATCCCGATTTTATCGACACCCCTGCCATCTTCATGACCGCGAAGGTGCAGCCGGAAGAGGTCAATGGCTACCTGTCCCAGGGTGCCGTCGCGGTGATTCCCAAGCCGTTTGATCCCATGGCCCTGTCGGACAAGATTCGAGACATCTGGAGCAATCTGGAGCCGGAGCAGCGTTCGGAATAACGCTCAGACGCTGCCCACTCTGGTGTCTCGGCTGTCGATTCAGGTAACCTGTGGGATTGATCCAGCTGGCAATCTTGAGGCTCCAATAATGACGTCAGAATCTTCCAGAGATGAACTGAAAGCAAAACTGAATCTGGAAACGTCCCGCATTCACTGGCACGACCTGCAAACCTATTTTGCCCGTGGCCAGGTGGTTCGGGTCGCGCCGGAGCTTGATCTGCTAGAAGTTGCCACGGAACTGACGGCCGATAACAAGACCCGGTTCGAACAGTGGATGGCAGACAGCAAGGTCGGTGAGGTACCTCCGGCCCTGGCGCAGGCCTGGTACGATAACAACTCCGAACTCTGGGCCGTGGTGATTGCGCCCTGGGTGCTGGTGCAGGATCGCTCCGACCATGCCCTGCACTGACAGCGTCGCGTACTCACTATGAAACTGCATTATTTCCATGGCCGTGAACCCATTCGGGTGTTGGTGATGGTGCGTCAGCAGCAGCGCCTGGAGTTGTTTATCAAGCCGCTTACTGAACAGGCCTGGGGCTTGGTGGTGCTGGCCGGCCCCGACCAGGGTCGACCGGAACGTCAGCAGTGCCAAGGGCCATGGAAGACTCTGGCGCAAGCCGAGTCGGCATTGCGTAGAACCGCTGGCGCTCTGATGGGCAATGGCTACGAAGCTCGTCCCTCCGATTACGTGGTCTGGTCGGTGACGGCCCAGCGGCTGTCGCGGACCATACAATCCGATAAGAGCCGTCGCGCCACCACGGAATCGGTGGATCCCGACCAGTTCGAACCCCTCTCCTAAAACCGCTCCCCCTTTTCGTCTTCCCGAGGATTTTATGCTGACCGGCGCATTGTTGATTCTTGCCCCGTTGTTTCTGGGCTTTGCTCTGCCATTGAAGAACCGCCAGGCAATGACGGTGATCCATTACTCGGTGGAGGCACTGGTGTATTTCATTCTGGGTTTGCTGGGCCTTGGCTTGGGGCAGATGGAAGGTCTGGCGGACCAGTTAAGCGGTATGGCCGTGCAGGTGCTGGTGTTGGTAGCAGTCCTGTTTGTGGCAAACATGGCGGGTCTGTGGCTGTTCCATCGCTGGCAACCCATGGTACCGGCCAAGGGCGAGGTTGAAGGCAACCCCAGCTACCGGCGGCTGTTCCTGGCGGGTCTGAAACCGATGTTGGCGGTTCTGGTGGGCCTGCTGGCAGGTTATTACCTGCTACCGCCACTGCCTATGGCCGAGATCATTGCCACTGGCGCACTGATGCTGCTGCTGTTCTTTATCGGTTTGCAGCTCCGAAATGCCGGACTGTCCTTGCGCAAGTTGCTGATGAACCGGCAGGGATTGGGCATTGCTTTGGCGTTGACACTCAGTTCACTGATCGCCGGAGTGCTGCTCATTCCGGTATTGGAGCTGCCCTGGCACGATGTGTTGGCGCTGGCGTCTGGCTTTGGCTGGTACTCCTTGTCCGGGATCGTCATAGGCGATTCGTTGGGGCCGGCCTGGGGCGGCGTAGCCTTCCTGAACGATGTCATCCGCGAAATTATCGCTTTGGCCATCATTCCCCTGCTGATCAGCGCCCGGCCGGCTATGGCGATCGGGTATGGCGGCGCCACAGCCATGGACTTCACGCTGCCGGTCATTCGCAGTAGCGGTGGCCTGGCGTGCGTGCCCGTGGCCATAGCCTCCGGTTTTCTGCTGTCTTTCCTGTCACCGATATTGATGGGGGTGTTTCTCTCCCTCGGCTGATGTTGAACCGGCGGAATCCGCAGCTGACCCTGTCGACGCGGACCAGTTCAATGCCTTGTGCCATTGATCGGATAGGCGTCGCACTGCGCTGAGATCGTCCAGGATTCGTTCGCCGTTCCCGATCGGCAGGACTCGCTTCACGACCAACTCCAATAGCGATGACTTCAAGCGCTGGTAGGCCTGCTCCACCCGGGCATACTGTTCCGGCGCGGCATCTTTGGAGGCAATCAGCTGTCGAAGCTCTGTCAGGTAATGTGCCCGGTCCTGCTCGAGCGTTGACCCGTCAGGGCCGCCGTGGGCATTCCTCAGGTGCAGGAGTGCCGGTGCCAGGTGTGTCGCCTCGGTGAGGTATCGGCAGGTCCGGAAACTGCCAGCCAGGGCATTGACGGTGCTGGCCTGCATCCGCTCGGAACGCAGTCTGGAAATATAATCGGTGATGGCGATACTGAGACTCAGCGCCGTCTCTGACATTGGCTGTATCTGGGCTACCCTCAATGCCTCGCGATCAATACAAACCCGCAGCAGTCCACGAGTGAGGTCGATCAACCGCTTCATTTCCTGGTCAACCGCCGCCAGGGCCAGTTCCGGTGTTTTTACCAGCGTGTTATCCAGGTAGCGAGGTTCCGCGCTGTCCTCTTCCTGACTGCGAAACAGACGGTTCAACAGGTCGGCGAACTGAGGTGCAAACGGCAGCATGATGGCGGCACCCAGGAGATTGAAAAGGGTGTGAAACAGGGCCAGGGACACGGCAGGATTGGCACCCAGTTTGAACCAGTCGGCAAACCCGGCGATCAGCCAGAGCATGGCTGGCAAGATGATCAAGGCTATGACGCCGGTGATCAGGTTGAAGGTGACATGCCCGAGTGCGAGCCGCCTCGCGTTCGCGGTCGCACTGAGCACTGCAATGGCGGCTGTAGAAGTGGTGCCCAGATTGGCGCCGATCACTGCGGCAGCAGCACTCTCCAGGGACAGCAGTTGGCCTGCAGCGGCGGTGAGGATGATGGCCAGTGCTGCGCTGGAGGATTGGGTCAGCAGGGTTGTCAGGAATCCGAACATCACGAGGACCGGTAGCCCATAGCCCTGGTAAATCAGGGTGGCACCGCTGAAGTCATCCGCCATACCTCCGAGCGAGTCTTTCAGCAGTGACAGGGCCAGGAAGAACAGGGCAAACCCGGCCAGGGCTTCACCCGCGGACTTGCCGCGATGGCCGGGAGCCAGCAGCTTCAGGGCTACACCGGTAGCCAGCAGCAACATGGCAAAGGTGTCGATCCTCAAGCCGAAGCCGACCAGGCTGACCAGCCAGCCCGTCATGGTGGTGCCGACATTGGCGCCGAGCACGACGCCCAGTGACTGTCTCAGTGACAGCACCCCGGCGTTCACAAATCCAATTGTGGCGATGGTTACGGCGCTGGAGGACTGCACAATACCGGTGATCAGAACGCCGGTACCGAACCCTTTCAGCGGCGTCTTGGTCCAGGCTCCAAGCAGGTGACGAAGATTCTGTCCCGCCGAATTTTTCAGGCCGTCGGTCATCATTCCCATGGCGAGCAGAAACAATGCCAGACCGCCGAGAATCTGGAATAGGGTGGAAATCACTGGTGTCCCGCCGTGTAGCAGGGGGTTTATCAAAGCTTAGCAGGCCAGGCGGCTGGGGTCTGGAACAGGAGGCGCGAACAGAACGCAGACAGCGGTGAGCAGGCTCAGACGCCGCTTAGACCATGAATTTTCGGACATCGATCCGGTAGTCGTCCGGGTCGACTGAGCGCAGGATGCGGTCTTGAGTGCCGGGCTTGGCCAAGTCCAGGGTCTCAATGGTAATGGGCATGCGAAACTTGGTGTGATACATCACCCGAACCACGGGCAGGCGCTGATCTTTCTCGTTGGCTTCCACCACAGCGGCCAGGCGACCACTTTCCATCAGAACCAGGCTGCCGACGGGGTAGAGGCCGATGCAGCGGATGAACTGTTTGACCATGTCGGGGTCCAGATGGTCGCCGCTCCACTCCACCAGTTTTTTCAGTCCCTGGGTGGGTGTTAACCCCTTGTGGTAAACCCGGTCGGCGGTGATTGCATCATAGACGTCAGTGATGGCAACCATGCGTCCGTACTCGGAGATCTCATCGCCCTTTAGCCCTTCTGGGTAGCCAGTACCATCCATGCGTTCATGGTGCTGGGCGGCGGTGATCACGCTCAGTTCTCCGATGCCTTCGGTGCTGGCCAGTATGTCCCGAGAGTGTCGGGCATGCTGTTTCATGACCTCAAATTCTTCGGCGCTCAGCCGGCCGGGTTTGTTCAGGACTTCATCCGGGGTCAGAATTTTACCGAGGTCGTGCAGCAGGGCGCCCACCACCGTCTGATGCAGAACATCGGCGGGCAGCGAGCGATAGTTGCCGAACAGCGACATCAGTACACTGAGGTTGACCGAGTGTTCGAGCAGGTAGTTGTCTTTTTCCCGAATCCGGCCAAGGCAACTCAGGGCGTTGGCATTGCGCAGGACTGAGTTCTGCAGCTCGTCCGCAAGTTGATGGATGGGCGCGACATCAACGGCGCCGCCAATCTTCACGTTGTTCAGGAAACTGCCCACCAGCCCCTGGGCCTGGTTGTGGATGCGTTGTGCCACCACCAGCTCCTCTTCCATGGGCACGTGCGCTCTTAAACCGTGTGTCTGCTCGCCGGCCTGCTGCAAGGCAGCCTCGTTGCGGCGGTCCACTTCAGCTGCGGTTTCCGAATCCTGGGTATCGAGCCCCTTGGACGCATCGATATAAACGAAGGTGACCCCCATGCGCCGGATTTTCTCGATGGTTTCCTCTTTTTTGATCACGCCGTGTTTACGCTGGCTATTGTGAGGAATCCAGTCGTTGTTGAGGTCGGTTATGTACATGCCGACGCTCAGGGCGGATATGGGGATGCGTTTGATCATCGTTCGGGGAAGAACGTCCTCAAACTGTTGTGATAGGTTGTCGCTACCACCTCATCCAGAGGCAATTCCTTTACCTCGGCGATCTTCTCCGCCACGAACGGCAGGTAAAACGGGGCGTTTTCGCGCCCGCGGTAAGGTACCGGCGTCAGGAAGGGCGCATCGGTTTCCAGCAGAATCTGCCCAATGGGTGACATGCGTACGATGTCACGAACGTTTTCCGCCTTGTTGAAGGTGGTGATGCCGTTAAAACCCAGGCACCAGCCCTGATCCAGCGCGTACTGCGCCAGCCCCGGGCCCGAGGTGAAACTGTGGATTACGCCACGACGGGTCAGCGACTGCTCGAACTCCCGGAGAATCTCGATGGTGTCGTCGTCTGCCTCACGGCTGTGGATGACCACAGGGCGATCGGTGTCACAGGCGATCTGCAGTTGACGACGGAACACGTCCCGCTGCACGCTCCGGTCGGCGTTGTCGTAAAAGTAGTCCAGGCCGATCTCACCGACGGCGACAATCTTGCTGTCACCGGCGTGGGCGCGGATTTCTGCTTCTGTGGCGTCGGAGTACTGCTCGGCCTCATGGGGGTGAATACCCTGGGTGCCATACAGCCACGGGGTCATTTTGCTCAGCTCCCGGACCCGGGCAAGGTTGTCCGGGGATACGGCAATGGTGATCACTTTTTCGATATTTACCCGCTGGCTCTGGTCCAAAGTCTCCTCCAGGGGGCGATCCTTGAGGTAATCCAGATGGCAGTGGGTTTCGATGATCGGATGATCAAAGACGGGAATTTCGCGTCGTTTTTTACTCATTGCTCTGGGGTTAACTCCATAGCAGTTACAAGGCGCTGCTAAGCTGAGAAATGGAATGTGCAAATTCTATCATTATGTACGATTGTTCACCCATACATCGAGCATAGGAAATTCTCAGCATGTATGTATCGGTTTTTACAAGGCGTTGGTGTTTTGATACCGGCATACCCCAGTTGGGCGGCTATCCGTATCTGCTGGATGACGAGGAGGAGCTGCCATCGCTGGAGGCCAGTCTTGAAGAGATCGGCGAGTACCAGCGACGGCTCTGGGCCAATCGGGCGCGGGCGTTACTCCTGGTGATCCATGGCCCGGATACCAGCGGTAAAGATAGCCTGATCCGGACCCTGGCCACCTATGCCGATCCGATGGGTTTTCATGCCTGGTCGTTTAGCCGGCCTCAGGGTGCTGCCACCTATCACGATTTCCTGTGGCGTGTTACACCTCTACTGCCCGGTTTTGGTGAAATGGTCGCATTCAATCGCAGCCATCATGAGGCCGTCATGGCCGAGCGCGTCTGGCCGGTGTACCCACCGGAGACTTACAATTGGCGGAGCCGATACCGGTCCATCCGCAATTTTGAGCGCCATCTCGTGGAGGAGGGCACCACGATAGTGAAAATCTGGCTCAACCTGTCGGAGGAAGAGCATCGCCGCCGCTTATTAACTCGCCTGGATAAACCCCGCAAGCGTTGGAAGTTCGAGCAATCCGATATCGACGGCTGGGTAAAGCGGAATCAGTATCAGGCCTATGCGGAAGAGGCACTGGCGCAGACCCATACCGCAGAGGCACCCTGGTTCATCGTACCGGGCGACCAAAAACCTCAGGCCCGGGCAATAGTGGCGGCGATTGTGGCCGAACAGTTACGGCACTTGGCGCCGGATTATCCGAAGGAGGACCATGTGGTGCTCGATGAATACCGTCAGTTGTTAGCCAAAAATCGAATTAAGTAGGCATAAGTTCATCTAAATTGCGTCAAAAAGCGCGAAATAACCAATACAGGGAGTCGTACATGCGCATTGTTGTCGTCGGTGGTGGGGTCGTTGGTGTCACCACGGCGTATGAATTGAATCGCCGTGGCCACCAGGTGACGGTGCTGGAGCGACACTCGATCGCCGGTAATGAAACCAGCAAAGGCAACGCCGCCCAGCGTTCCTACGGAGTGGTTTATCCCTGGGCCGATCCGAAGATGGTGCTGAAAGCGGTGCCCTGGCTGCTGAAACAGGATGGCCCGCTGAAATGGCGGATGCCACCCTCTGTGGAAGCCGTTCGCTTCATGATGTCCACCCTGCGTTACGCCTGGGCGCCCGGATTATTCGGGCTGAACCGCCGTGCCATGCTGCGATTGGGAATACACAGCCGGGAACGGTTCGAGGCCCTGGAAAGCGAACTCGATCTGACCTTCGATGGTGATCACCAGGGCTTGCTGCACCTGGCCAGCACCCCGGAAGCGCTGGATGGCTATCGCCAAACTCAGGCGCTGCTGGCAGAACTGGGCATTGCGTCCCGATTGCTGACGCCGGAGCAGGTCCGAGCCGCTGAACCGGGCATGGTTGGCAATGGGCCCCTATACGGCGCCCTGAGTTATGACACCGATGGCACCGGCGACTGCCACCAGTTTTCCCAGGCGCTGGCCAGTGAGTGCGAGGCCCGGGGGGTCAGTTTTCGTTATCAGGTCGAGGCCCAGAGCCTGGTTGCTAACGACCATGCCGTTGAGGCGATCAATATCACCGCCGAGGACGGTGGCGGGGAACTGATTGAGGCGGATGCCTTCGTCATCAGCGCCGGGTGCTGGTCCGACCATCTGGTTCGGCCACTGGGATTGGCGCTGCCGATCTATCCGGTCAAAGGCTACAGCCTTACGGTGCCGCTGAGTAACCCTGACCATGCGCCGGTCTCGACGGTTCATGACGATAACTACAAGGTGGTGTCCACCCGGTTGGGGAATCGCCTGCGGGCAACGGGGTTTGTCGAGCTGGCGGATTTCAATCGGGACATCCCGGAGGCCCGGTTGGCCACCATCCGGAAATCCGTGAATTCGCGCTTTCCCGGTTGTGCCAATCTGGAAGCGGCTGAAACCTGGACCGGTTTTCGCCCGATGACACCAGACGGCCCCGCTATTATCGGCCGTGGCCCGCGGGATAATCTGTTTTTGAACACCGGTCACGGCACTTTTGGCTGGACCCTGTCGGCCGGTAGTGCCGATCTGATTGCCCAGCTTATCGATGGCGAGGCTCCGTCGGTATGCCTGGATGCCTTCCGCCCTGGTCGCTTCAGTGAGTAGCCGGTCAGCGGCGCTTGAGGATCCGCTCGATGTTGCCGCACAGGGTATGGACGAAACCGATGTCCCGCTCCGTCAGCAGCGGTAGGCGCTCGAACACCCACTGCGACAGCTTGCCATCTGCCGGTGTGTCCAGCGTCGGCAGTAGCAGCTCGAGCCGCTGGCGCAGCGCACCCAGGGCGGCGTCCGGGCGTGCAGCCTGGCTGTGCCCGGCCGAAACCGACAGCCCTGACATCTCCCAGGCGTAGAGCATCACCGATTGGGCCAGGTTCAGGGACGGGTAGCTGACTTTCATCGGAATGCCTGTAAGCAGGTCGCAGAGGGCCAGTTCGTCGTTGGCCAGGCCTCGATCCTCCCGGCCGAACACCAGGGCGGCCGTGGCCACCGATGTGCCTTTGCCGGCCAGCACGTCGCGTAATTCGGAGGGCGGATGCCAGTCCCGGCGGTTGTGTCGGGGCTTGGCGGAGGTGGCCATCAGCAGGTCTACGGAGTTTCTAACGGCCGCCAGATCAGGGAAAATGCGGGCATTATCCAGAATATGATCGCTGCCGTGGGCTAGCCAGTGGGCCTCTGGCCGGGTGTGCAGGTCAGAGTTGACCAGCCAGAGCTCACCAAACCCCATGGTGCAGAGTGCCCGGGCGGCCGCGCCAACATTTTCAGGAACTTTCGGTTCAACGAGAACAAAGGCCAGTTGCATGACATTACCTCCGGCCGCGAGTTTACACGACCCGGCCGAATCTTTTTATAGCCACTGGCTGGCGCTTAACGACTGGTTGCATGAGCACCGTGGGCTCTGGCAGCCCGCGCCGTTTATGGAGCCGAATCCGGAATGGACCAGGCGCTATCCAGACCTGGCCCGGCTCATTGCTGAGGTCAGTGATGAGCAGTGCCAGAGTCTGGAAGATGAACCGGCCAAGCTGGCGGTCATGGCCGGAGAGCATGTGCCCTCGCTGGCCCGGTACGAGCGCCTGATCGCGCTGGCCGATCTGAAGCCGGCTGACGTCGAGGTAAGCCAGGCCACCTTGCCGGAGGTTCGGGCGGTGGATATGCCTGGGCGCAAGCGCAGCCAGTCCGGGGCCTTTGCCGCTGCGATAAGGCCCCTGGAGCAGTCGGTGCTGGACTGGTGCTGTGGCAAGGGCCATCTTGCCCGAACGCTGGCGGCGGTGTGTCCCGAGCCGGTTCACGGTCTGGAATGGAATGCAGAGCTGGTGCGTGATGGCAACCGCCTGGCGGAGCAGTTCGGCGACGCCGTATCGCTACAGTGCCAAGATGTCATGGCTCAGGATCTGGCTCTGCCGCCCGAGACCCATGGTGTCGCCCTGCACGCCTGCGGCGATCTGCACCGACGTCTGATGCGACAGGGCAGTGAGGTGGGCCTGTCCCGGTTAAGCTTCTCGCCCTGTTGTTATCATCTGACGCATGCCGGTATTTACCGGCCAATGTCGCGTCGGGCCGCCAGCCAGGACCGGCCCCTGGCCCTGTCCCGCAATGACCTGCGCCTGGCTGTGCAGGAAACGGTGACCGCGCCGGCCCGGGTGCGAGAGCAGACTCGGCGGGTGAGTCAGTGGCGCTTGGGCTTTGATTGCCTGCAGCGTAAGTTGCGGGGCCGGGATGAGTATCTGCCGGTGCCCTCGCATCCGTCCAAGTTGATCCACGAGGGCTTCGCTGGCTTCTGTCGATGGGCCGCGAACAAAAAGGCGCTGGCGTTGCCGCCGGATATCGACTTCGATGCCTGGGAAACGCAAGGCGCCCGGCGCTGGCAGCATATGCGCCGCCACGAACTGGTTCGGCACCTGTTCCGCCGTCCCTTGGAGCTGTGGATGGTGCTGGACTACGCGCTCTACCTTGAGGAGCAGGGCTATCGGGTGCGGCTCGGGGAATTCTGTGATCGGTCCCTGACCCCCAGGAATCTGTTGCTGGATGCGGTTAGGAAAAAGGCCGAAGCGGCCAAATGAAAAAGGCGCCCACGAGGACGCCTTTTCAGTTCTAGTTGAGTTCAGGATTTGCTTGCTGGATCAGTTGCCACCCCAGTTGGCGTGTGGGTCGGGCGTCATTCGCAGGTACGATTTGACGGCCTTGTAGCCCTGAGGGAAACGTTGCTTGATCTCGTCTTCGTCCTGTAGCGACGGCACAATGACGACATCACCGCCGCGCTCCCAGTTGCCGGGAGTAGCCACCTTATGGTTTTCGGTCAGTTGTAGCGAATCCACCACCCGCAGTACTTCGTTGAAGTTGCGACCGGTACTGGCCGGGTAGGTGATGATCAGGCGCACCTTCTTGTTCGGATCGATCACGAACAGGGAGCGCACGGTCAGGCTGCTGTCGGCGTTGGGGTGGATCATGTCGTAGAGTTCCGACACTTTGCGATCCTGGTCGGCGATGATCGGGAAATTGACCGAGCAGCCCTGAGTCTCGTTGATGTCCTTGATCCACTCCTGGTGGGAGTCGACCGGATCAACGCTCAGTGCGATCGCCTTGACGTTGCGCTTGGCAAATTCGTCCTTGAGTTTGGCCGTCAGGCCGAGCTCCGTGGTGCACACGGGGGTGAAATCGGCCGGGTGTGAAAACAGGATGCCCCAGCTGTCACCGAGCCAGTCATAGAATGAGATTCGACCTTCACTGGATTCCTGTTCGAAATCCGGTGCGGTATCTCCAAGACGTAAACTCATAAGCTCTTCTCCTTTTCTGCGACGTTCGGCAGGTGCCGTTTGCCCGGCATCGAACCCTGCCGGAATGTTTCTTCGCCCTGGGACAAAACGTGGGTTTGGTCAGGGCGAATTACAAGGGCGACTTACAAGGAATTAAACCTTACCGGGTGCCTTTTCCCGCTCGAAGTGTTCGCGGGTCAGCTTGAACACCACCGGGCTCAGCAACAGCAAGGCGATCAGGTTGGGCAGTGCCATCATGGCGTTCAGGGTGTCGGCCACCAACCAGACAAAACCGAGGTTCAGGGTGGCGCCAACGGGAATCGCCAGAATCCAGGCGACCCGGTAAGGCACGATAGCCTTTACGCCGAACAGGAATTCGATGCAGCGCTCACCATAGAACGACCAGCCGAGGATGGTGGTGAATGCGAAGACCGCCAGGGCGATTGCCACCAGGTAGTTACCAACGCCGGGCAGCGCTTCTGCGAAAGCCATAGACGTCAATTCAGCACCGGACACGCCCGAAGTCCAGACACCGGAGGTGATGATCACCAGCCCGGTGATGGTGCAGATGATGATGGTGTCGATAAAGGTACCCAGCATGGCCACCATGCCCTGGTTGATCGGGTTCTTGGTTTGGGCCGCGGCGTGGGCAATGGGAGCCGAACCCAGGCCGGCTTCGTTGGAGAAAATACCCCGGGCCACACCGAACCGGATAGCCGCCCATACGGCTGCACCCGCGAAGCCACCTTCAGCGGCAATGGGGGAGAATGCGTGCTGCACCACCATGGTCAGTGCCGCAGGGATATCGGCGGCGTTGATCGCCAGTACAATCAGGCCCGCGACCAGGTAGGAAATAGCCATCAGCGGCACCAGAGCACTGGCAACGTGACCAATCCGACGAATACCGCCGATCAGGACGGCACCGACCAGAATCATGAGGATGACACCGGTCAACCAGTGCGGCAGGCCGAAGTTGGCCTCCATCACGTCGGCGACGGAGTTGGCCTGAACGGTATTACCAATGCCAAAGCCGGCAATGGCCGCGAATACGGCGAAGAAAACGCCCAGCCAGGCCCACTTTTTGCCCAAACCGTTACGGATGTAGTACATCGGGCCGCCAACATGGTCGCCACGCTCGTCTACCTCACGGAAGCGCACGGCCAGAACGGCTTCGGAATACTTGGTGGCCATGCCCACCAGGGCGGTCAGCCACATCCAGAACAGCGCGCCGGGGCCACCGAGGAATACGGCGGTTGCCACGCCAGCGATGTTGCCGGTACCCACTGTGGCCGACAGGGCGGTCATCAGGGCCTGGAAGGGCGGGATCTCGCCCTCCGACTCGGCACCGGTGGCCTTGCGGCCCTGCCACATCAACCGGAATCCGGCACCCAGCTTCAACACTGGCATCAGTTTAAGGCCAAGGCTAAGGAATAGCCCGACACCGAGAATGAGGACCAGCATGGGGGGGCCCCATACCAGCGAATTGAGTTGTCCAACGAATTCAGAGATGGCTTCCATGGGGATCTCCCGAAGTTAGCGATAGTTACCCTTTATTGTTGCCCTTTTGAGGCGTAACCCTCGGAGTTTAAGCGATAAAATCTCTCTGTAAACTATCTGCCCGGTTTTCTGTTTTCCTTTCTGGGGTCGATTGCCTATGTTTATAGATAGAGGCCCGCATTCTGGCCGGGACATCTGAACCCAACGGGAGGAGACCTGCCCATGCGTTCACTGAAAGTCTCTGATGTTATGTGGAATCACATTGAGCCTGTCCGCTGTGGCACGCCGCTGACCCGAGTGGTGAAATCCCTGCTGCACAATCATGTCACCGGCTTGCCGGTGGTTGATGACCAGCGCCACGTGCTGGGTTTTGTGTCGGAACAGGATTGCATTCATGCGCTGCTGGTCAGCAGTTACCACTGCGAGGGCGACCCCATCGTCGACGACGTGATGTTCCGTGAGCCGGTTACGGTTTCTCCGGAAATGGCCGTGGTGGACCTGGCGCAAAATCTTGGTGCGGGAAAGCCCAAGGTCTATCCGGTGATTGACCATGGCAAACTGATCGGTATTGTGACGCGTACTGCCATTCTGGCAGAGTTGGCGCGTTCCGGCTGTGGTATCGAATTGCCCAAATACGCCAGCGCTGATGACTGAGAAACTCTTTATCTGGTGAGGATGCTATGGAACTGTTATCCACGAACATTTGTTTCGACGGTGAGCATCGTCGCTATCGTCATCACTCCGCAACCCTGGAGTGTGATATGGAATTTGCGGTTTTTCTGCCGCCGGGTGCGGTTGCGCAAAATCCAACTAAAGCGCCGGTGCTGTACTGGTTATCTGGCCTGACCTGTACCGACCAGAATTTCATGCAGAAAGCAGGCGCCATGAAGCGTGCTGCCAAACTGGGGCTGGCGATCGTTTGCCCGGACACCAGTCCGAGAGGGCTGAATCTGCCGGGCGAGGATGACAGCTATGACTTCGGAACCGGAGCAGGCTTCTACATTAACGCCACGGAGCAACCCTGGGCGCCCCATTACCGGATGTACGATTACGTGGTCAAGGAATTGCCACAGCTGGTGGAGGATCAATTGCCGTTGACGGACCAGCGGTCTGTCAGCGGTCACTCCATGGGAGGGCACGGTGCGCTTATAGCGGCTTTGAAAAACCCGGGTCGATACGCCTCGGTTTCTGCCTTCGCACCCATCGCCAACCCGACCGAGTGTCCATGGGGGCAAAAGGCCTTCACTGGTTACCTCGGCGACGATACGCGGGCGTGGGAGCAGTGGGATGCCACCCTGTTAATACCGACTGCCCGCGAGCGCTTGCCACTGCTGGTGGATCAGGGCACCGCCGATGAGTTCCTGGACAGTCAGTTGAACCCGGACGCCTTGGCGGAAGTCTGTGAAACCTTCCATCACCATATCAATCTGCGTATGCACCGGGGCTATGATCACAGCTACTTCTTCATCGCCTCATTCATCGACGACCATCTGGATCACCACGCCCAGGCGCTCGGGTTACGCTGAGCCCGCGGGCTGGCCTAGGAACCGAATCCCCAGATCAGGCTGAAATCCATGGACGGCATGACTTCGGGCTCTTCCAGGGCCCGAATGTTGTACTCCAGCAGGCTGGTGTCCCGCTCAAAGGTGCCGCTGTAGCGATTGCCCCGGGGCCCGAAAATGGCTTTGACGAAGGGCCCGCGGGAGCGCACCGGACGGCAGCTGACCACGCCCACTTCATTGTTATCAAGCCGCACCAGGACTCCGGGAGGGTAATCGCCCAGAACTTTGAGCAGGGCCTTGGGAATAGCTGGCCGGAAAGTGCCATCGCCCAGGGTGGCGATCAGCCGCCGGGCATCGGTAACGTTCAGACGGGTTCGGTACGCTCGCTTGGTGATCATCGCCACGTAGCGCTCGCACAACGCCAGGATTTCCGCCTCAGGTCGGATTTCGGTCCCGCTCAGCCCATCCGGATACCCCTGACCGTCCGCCTGTTCATGATGCTGGGCGATGATGGCAAGCATCAGTTTGTTGTCGATGCCGGCGGCCTGCAGCGCCTGCACGCTTCGTTCAGGGTGTTTTCTGATGACCTGACGCTGGTCCGGGCTGAGCAGCTTATTGGAGGCATTGAGCTGGTCTGCAACCGGTACCAATGCCAGATTGGCCGTCAGTGCGGCAGCCGTGAGAACGCTGGTGCGTTTTTCATCCAGACCAAACTGGCGGGCGGTAAATTGGCTAAGAATGGCGTAGAACAGAGTCTGTTCAAGAATGGTGGGGCTGATGGAGTACAGGTGCACCAAGGCAAGGCTGGCTTCCGGCGCTTCGGTGCAGGTACGCTCGATCATCCGGGTTAGGCCCATCAGCCGTTTCTGGGCAGAGGCTTCGCCATCGGTGATCGCGTTCAGGGTCGCCTCAAGAGTCTGGAGCAGGTCGGCATAGTCGGCGAAGGGATTGCGTCGCCGATGGTCCTCAACGATGTCGTCCTGGGGACGTTTAATTTTGCGGGGTTTGAAGCGGCCTCGCTCGAACAATTGCTCCAACTGGAAATCGGTCTGAACAACATACCCTTGGCGTAACAGAACATTGCCGTTGGCATCGTACACATTCCATGGCAGGGGGCGGCCCAACTCCAGAGCTCCGGGCGCGATTCGGACAAGGCTGCTCAATATTCGAAATCCTGCTTATTGGTTTGTAATACGCGAAGTGTAACTCTGAACGACACCTCGCCTCTATATTCCCCTGAACCAGAAAGATGCATTCACTATATTTGACAGGGCAGTTTAGGTGTACACGGTAAAAACTGAGTGAAGGTTCACAATTCGAGAAGATGCGTCTCCGATTTGTAAATTCTGGCTTAAGTATGGGGTTCGATCATTGGGCTTGAGCTATGCTAGCGAGCTAAATAAAACTTTCGTCGGGTTTGTCCCAGATGTTGTATCGCTTAAAAACGGATTTCCGTTTGTCGATCATTACCCTGCTTGGCGCCAGTGCCATTCTTGGCATCACGCCTTTCGCGGTATTTCGGTTCCTGCAAGGCAACTTTGTGGCGGCGGTCGTGGATGTTGTCATCCTGGCGGGCATCGTCGGTAGTGTGACGTGTGCCTGGGTGACGGGTCGCACCAAGTACAGTGGTCTGTTTTTGGCCGTGATGACGTCTTCCAGTGCGGTCGTTGTTGGCGCGATAACCGGCGAACCGGGCTTGTTCTGGTTGTTTCCCTGTCTGGTGACCAGCTTCTTCCTGGCCAGTCCCCGTCTGGCCATTATCATCAATCTGGGGGCTATTTTTGCCATGATGGCCCAGACGGATATCTTTCGCTCTTTGGTCCAGATGTGGTCCTTTGCCGCCGGCGCTGTGGTCGTGAGTGCCTGTGCCTATGTCTTTGCCTACAGAAATGAAACTCAGCGCGAACGCCTGGAGCATCTGGCCACTATTGATCCGTTGACCGGTGTTCGCAACCGCCGATCCATGGATCAGGAATTAGCCTGGGCTGTCGCCAGTGCCGATCGTAGCGGTGAAACCTATTCGATTGCTTTGCTTGATATCGACCATTTCAAGCAAATCAACGATAAGTACGGGCATGGCGTTGGTGACGATGTGCTGGTTGAAATGGTGGCGCTGATCCAGCAGCACACCCGGCGAACAGACCGACTGTTCCGATTTGGTGGTGAAGAGTTTGTCCTCTTATTGCCAGGCACCAGTGGTGCCGGCCTTGAAACAGTGTTGAATAATCTTCAGCAGGTGCTCCGGAAGCATCTTACCCACCCTGGTGGCTTGGTAACCGCGTCGTTCGGGGTTGCTCAACTGTTAGCTCAAGAGAGCGTCGACGACTGGCTTTCCCGCGCCGATGCTGCGCTCTATCGAGCGAAAGAGTCGGGGCGTGACCGCATCATTTATGCTCAACCCCATTTGGGGCATACCGAAACAACCGCCAGCCAAGCAGAATGCTCGCTGACGTAAGCCCGCCAGTCAGACCTACCCAGAAACCGGCCGCGCCCATGGCTGGCCAGAGCACATCCGTGAAGGTCAGCAGATAGCCCAGGGGCAGTCCCACGCCCCAGAATGAAAACAGCATGATGAACATGGGGATGCGGGTGTCCTTGTAGCCCCTCAGGGCGCTGATGCAGGTGACCTGGATCACGTCGGCGATCTGGAACAGGGCGGCAAACAGCAGTAGCCGGATGGTGACTTGCCGTACCTCGATTTCGCCGGTGTAGAGCGCGGCGATGCCCTCTGAAAATACCCACAGCAAGATCGCGAACACCAGCGCCGTCGCCGCGGCCAGAATCAGGGAACTGCGAGAAATCAGCCGGGCCGCATCTTGCGCCCCAGCCCCCATCAGGAAACTGACCCGCAAGGTCAGCGCCATGCCTATACTCAAGGGCAGCATGAACAGCAGCGAAACTACGTTCAGCGCGATCTGGTGGCCAGCGACAACCACTGGCCCCAGTGGTGCCAGGAACAGGGCAATGACTGAAAACATACTGGCTTCCACGAAGATGGTGAAGCCGATGGGCACGCCAAGTTTCAGTATGTAGATCAGGCCGGCAAGCTCCGGTTTGGCCCAGTCAGCGAGCAGGTGAAACCGGCGGTAGGCGTGGCTTCGGTTGAGGTACACCAGCAGTGCCGCGGCGGCGATGCCGTTGGACAGGGAGGTGGCCCAGCCGCAGCCAACCCCGCCCATGGCTGGCAGGCCGAGTTTGCCGTAGATAAAGATGTAGTTCAGCGGCAGGTTGATCAGGGTGCTCAGCACCGAAAACGCCATGATCACCCGGGTGTGACCAAGGCCGTCGGTCAAACCTCGAAGAGCGGTCATCATCAGCATGGCCGGTACACCCCAGGCAAAGGCATTGAGGTAGCCTTGGGTAATTCCGGCGGTATCTTTCTCCAGATTGAGCAGGGCCAGCACCGGATGCACGTTCGTTAACAGCAGGATCATGATCACCGAGCCAGCAGCCGCCAGATACAAACCCTGCCAGGTGGTCGGCATGATCCGGTCGAGGGTTCGGGCACCATTGTAGCCAGAGATGATCGGTTGCAGAGCGCCCAACAGACCCATGAAGAACAGGAACAAGGGCATCCACAGGCTGCTACCAATGCCCACGGCGGCCAGATCTTTGGCGCTGGCGTGACCGGCCATAACGGTATCGATTACGCCGTTCGCCATTTGGGCAATCTGGGCGATCAGAATCGGGCCGCCGAGCATCGCCAGGGTGCGCCACTCGATCAGGGTTCGGGTCACCAATGGCTGGCGCAATTCCGGTAATGGCTGGTGACTCTCGTCCATGGCTGGGTTGGTCCGGTTGTGGAGATTTCGGGGTTGCAGGCCGGGCATGGTAACTGATCTGACGGATCCCCGGCATCGGTGTTTATGCGCCTTTTCGCCACTGCAAGGCGGGCCCAAAAGCGGTTAAAGTACGCGCCTTGATTTTAAAGGGTGGCAGTCAAAATGGGGTTACTGGTTTTTGTTACGGTGCTGTGGGCATTCTCGTTCAGTCTGATCGGCGAATTCCTGGCCGGCCAGGTGGACAGTGATTTCGCTGTGCTCAGCCGTGTGTTATTGGGTGCCCTGGTGTTCCTTCCATTCACGCGCTGGCGGGGTGTGCCGTCGGGCATGAAGCTGGGAATCGTGGTCACCGGCATGCTGCAGTTTGGTATCACTTACCTGTGCCTGTACCGCTCTTTCAGTTACCTGAGTGTGCCGGAAGTGCTGCTGTTCACCATCTTCACGCCCCTGTACGTGACTCTGATTGATGACGCCCTGTTCCGACGCTTCTCACCGGTGGCGCTGGTTGCCGCCGCCGTTGCCACCCTGGGGGCGGGGATCATTCGTTACGATGGCCTGAGTGAGGATTTCATTACCGGTTTCCTGTTGCTGCAGGTGGCCAACTTCACCTTTGCTGCAGGGCAGGTGGGTTATAAGCACATCATGCAACGCCACCAACTGGCACTGCCTGCGTATCGCACCTTTGGCTATTTCTTCATCGGTGCGCTGGTGATTGCACTGCCGTCATTCCTGGTGTTCGGTAATCCGGATCGTCTGCCAGCCACCTCAATGCAATGGGGCATCCTGGCCTGGCTCGGGCTGGCGGCCTCTGGTCTTGGCCTGTTCCTGTGGAACCGAGGCGCCTGCTACGTCGATGCCGGCACCCTGGCAATCATGAACAATGCGCTGGTGCCCGCTGGCTTGTTGGTGAACCTGCTGATCTGGAATCGGGACGCGGACCTCAGCCGACTGGCCATAGGTGGTGGTGTGATTGCGCTTTCGCTGTGGGTGAATGCCCGTTTCCATCCCCGTGCGCGTCTGGTAACGAAGGGTGCCGAAGCATCCGCGGGTTAAAGTTGTCGAGGAAGATGCCGTTAACATTGCGGCTAAAGCCACCGTTAAAGCCGATGCCTGTTTACATCTGATCTCAAAGGAAGAGCAGACTTCTATGCGTAAGAATCTCCCGGTAACCCAGCGTGAAGTGACCATGCCCAAGGGTGGTCGATTAATATCCACTACCGATCTCAAGGGCGTGATTACCTATTGCAACGACGCCTTTGTGGCGATCTGCGGCTTCTCCCGCGACGAGCTGATTGGTCAGGCTCATAACATCATCCGTCATCCGGACATGCCGGCCCCGGTGTATCAGGGTATGTGGGAGTATCTCAAAGCTGGCAAGGCCTGGATGGGGGTCGTAAAGAACCGGACCAAGACCGGGGATCACTACTGGGTCAGCGCCTACGTAACCCCGATTCGGGAAAATGGGCAGGTGGTTGGCTACGAATCGGTCCGGGTTGCACCGACTAGAGACCAGATTGACCGGGCGGAATCTCTGTACGAACGTATTTCTGCGGGGAAATCTATTCTGAGCGCAGGCAATCGTTTGGCGTCGGTTGTGAAATCGGGGTGGCCGATGATCCTGTCGCTGGTGTTAAGCCTGGTGGCATTGCTGTTTGATCAGAACTGGCTGGCGGCTACCATCATTGTGGTTGGTCATCTGTTGGGCGCAGGCCTGTTACTGGGTTCGATTACCGGCCGCCTCAATCGCTTGCTCAAGCTACGGCCCGATGCCTTCCGGGATCCGGTAGTCGCCAGAACCTACAGTGACGAAAGCGGACTGTTCTCACAGTTGGGGCTGTTGTTGTTGAGTGAGGATGCCCGTATCAGGACGGCACTCGCCCGCATCGAAGATCAGGCCGAGCTGTTGTTTGAACAGGCAAGAGCATCACATGGCTTTATCAGCGACGGTGCATCGGCGATTGCCCGTCAGCGGGCTGAGACAGACCAGACCGCTTCCGCCGTCAACGAGATGACCGCATCGATTCAGGAAGTAAGTGAATCAGTTACCGTCAATGCGCGAGCGGCGGAGGAAGCCAATCGTCTGGCGACGGTTGGCAGCGAACGCAGCTCCGAGGCGCTGGTGGCCATTGAGCAACTGGTCGGTCGGGTGAATGGCATTGGAAAAAGCATTGGCCAGTTGGGCGAGTCCACCAAGAGTATCGGTGAGGCCGCAAGCCTGATCTCGGAAATTGCAGAGCAGACTAACCTCCTGGCGCTGAACGCGGCCATTGAGGCGGCGCGAGCCGGAGAACAGGGGCGTGGTTTTGCCGTGGTGGCGGATGAGGTGCGCTCTCTGGCTCAGCGAACCAGGGAATCTACCGTGCGTATCCAGGATGTCATCAATGACTTCCGTGGCCAGGTCGAGGTGGCCGTACAGGCGACCCGGGACGGCGAATCGGTGGCGGGTGAAGGCCTGGCCAAGGTTCAGGAAGCGGAAACGTCGCTGCGGGATATCGTGACCTCGATTCAGACAATTTCCGACAGCTTTATCAGCATGTCGGCGGCGTTCGAAGAACAAAGCCAGGTATCGGATGAGATTAACCGACAGGTGACCAACATCGCGGAACTGGCAGACCACAGTGATGAGCAGGCCAGCTCCGCAAAACAGAGTAGCGATCACCTCAGTGCCATGTCGCGCGGCCTGAAAGATCTGGTCACGCGCTTTATCAGCAAAAACGGATAGTTAGAAAAACTGATCTGATTGGGGTTCCGGCAGTCCCGGAAGCCATCCCCGGCCAGCACTGGCATCATGCCGTCAGTGCTGGCAGAATTCCGCACCATCAGTCCGGGACCTGCCCGGGCGTAAATATTCGTCCCCTATTCCTCAGCCAAAAGCACAGGAAATTATCATGACTCAGTCCAACTCGGCTTCGGGCAACGGCGCAGAGGCAGCTCGTGGTCTCTGGTCCTCCCGGTTGGCTTTCATACTTGCGGCGACTGGTTCTGCCGTCGGCCTTGGCAATATCTGGAAGTTTCCCTACGTCACCGGCGAAAACGGTGGCGGCGCCTTTGTGCTGGTGTATCTGTTATGCATCGCGATAATCGGTATCCCCATCCTGATGGCCGAGGTGTTCATTGGTCGCAATGGCCGACACAACCCCATTACCAGTATGCGGCTGGTGGCCGAGCGCAACTTGAGATCCCCGATGTGGCGGATTTCCGCCATCGTGGGCATGGTCGCGGCGTTCGTGATCCTGTCCTTCTACTCGGTGATCGGTGGTTGGTCGGCGTCTTACGTGGGCCACGCAGCTATGGGCGATTTCACAGGTGGCACCGCCGAGTCCATTGGTGATCTATTCGGCGGCTTGCTGGCGAGCCCGGTTCAATTGCTGATCTGGCACACTGTCTTCATGGCGCTGGTAGTATTGGTGGTGTCTCGCGGGCTTAAAGGTGGCCTGGAGAAAGCCGCCACCATCCTGATGCCGGCCTTGTTCATCCTGCTGCTGCTGGCCGTGGGTTATGCCGCCACCACCGGTCATTTCGGTGAGGCGGTCAGTTTTCTGTTTACACCGGATTTCGGCGCCCTGTCGGTCAGCGGGGTGCTCATTGCCCTTGGTCACGCCTTCTTTACCCTGAGCCTGGGTATGGCCATCATGATGGCCTACGGCTCGTACCTGGGCCGGGATGTTTCCATTGCCCGCACCGCCATCAGTGTTGCGGTCATGGATACCGGCGTGGCATTGCTGGCGGGCCTGGCCATTTTCCCGGTGGTGTTTGCCAACGGTCTGGAGGCCGGTGCCGGTCCAGGTCTGATCTTCCAGACCCTGCCGCTGGCCTTCGGCAATATGCCCATGGGTGGGCTGTTCGGCACCCTGTTCTTCGTACTGCTGTTGTTCGCCGCCTGGACTTCCGGTATTTCGCTGCTGGAGCCGGTGGTTGAATGGGTAGAGGAAAGAACCAGTCTGTCTCGCACCGGTAGTGCGGTTCTGGTGGGAGTCCTGTGCTGGGCACTGGGTATCGCCTCCATTCTGTCCCTTAACGTCTGGGCAGATGTGGCACCCCTGGCCATGTTTGAGCGGTTCGAGGGCAAAACCATCTTCGACCTGCTGGATTTCTTCACCGCCAACATCATGCTGCCCCTGTCTGGTCTGCTGACGGCACTGTTCGTGGGCTGGTTTGTGGCGAAGGAATCGCTGAAGCTGGATCTGGGTCTCGACGGCAGCGGCTTCCAGCTTTGGTTCGGGCTGATCCGTTTCGTGACGCCGGTGGCGGTTATTATTGTGTTTGCCTACAACCTTTTGGGCTAGCACAAGCCGCTGATTGGCCAGAAAGAAGCGAAAAAAAACCGGCTCTCATTTGAGGGCCGGTTTTTTTATGGGCAATTCATTCGGAAAAGGTTCTGGGCTTTAGGGCCTGTCCAGGTTGGTTATCGGATCAGAAAAACAGATCTGGTAACCAGGTGGCGATTTCCGGGAACACCATGATCAAGCCGAGGCCAACAATCTCCACCAGCACGAACGGAACAATGGACCGGTAGATGTCGCCCATGGTGATACCTGGCGGAACGATGCCCTTCAGGTAGAACAGGTTGAAGCCGAATGGCGGCGTCATGTAGCCGATTTCCATGTTGATCACGAACAGGATGCCGAACCAGATCGGGTCGAACCCGAGGCTTTCGACAATGGGCATGAACACCGGCAGCGTGATCAGCATGATACCGACCGGGTCCAGAACCATGGCCAGCAGGAACACAATCACCATCATCGCGATGATGATGCCCCAGGGACCACCCGGGATCATGTTCATCAGGCTTTCGATCAGCTCCTGGGCGCCCATGCTCTGGTAGGCGGCGCTGAAAGCGTGAGCGGCAAACAGGATCCACATGATCATGCCGGTCAGCTTGAAGGTGCGGATCGCCGCTTCCTGCAGCACGCTCCATTTGAACTGGCGATAGACCGCGGCCGAGATCAGTGCACCCAGTACACCCATGGCGGCGGCTTCGGTGGGCGTGGTGATGCCCCCGATGATCGAGCCCAAGACCATGATCACCACGCCGATCGGCAACAGTACCGCCCGCAGTGCCCGGAATTTTTCGGGCCAGCTGGCACGCTCTTCTTCCGGCAGCGCAGGTGCCAGTTCCGGCTGGAGGTGGCAGCGTACAATGATGTAGATGGCAGTGAGCACCATCAGCAGCACACCTGGCATGATGCCGGCCGCAAACATTTTACCCACGGATACGCCGGTGATCAGCGCGTAAAGGATCATCAGGATGCTGGGCGGGATCAGGATGCCCCAGCCACCGCCGGTGTTGATCACGCCCAGTGCCATGCTCTTGTCGTAGCCGCGCTCCAGCATGGAGGGCAGGGCAATGGTGCCCATGGCGACAACCGCGGCGCCACTGATGCCCACCATGGCGGCGAACACCGCGCAGATGCCGAGGGTGCCCAGCGCCAGGCCGCCTCGGAGACCGCCGCACCAGAGGTGCATCATGCGATACAGATCTCGTGCTACACCGGTGCGCTCCAGGATCATGGCCATGAATACGAACAGAGGTATGGCCACCAGGGTAAAGCTGCCCATGGTGCCCCAGATCTGTGAGGCAACCATGTAGAAGGAGTCGAATCCCCAGGTGAAATACAGGAACACTACCGACACGCCGCCCAGCACGAACGCCAGCGGCAGGCCCAATAGCAGGAAGAACAACAACGCTGCAAAAAACATCAGGGTCAGGGCTTCAATACTCACAAGTGTTCTCCCTCAGGCTCGCCCTGATCCGGCGTGTAGTAATCCAGGTTGAAAGCGACGGCAATGTCTTCCAGCAGTTTGACCAGCCCCTGCAGCACCAACAGACCGGTCCCGAGGGGAATAGCCAGTTTCACTGGCCAGATGGGCGGATTCCAGGCCGAATAGGAGGTTTCCCAACTGGAGATCGACTCCTGGGCCATATCGATCCCGAACCAGAGCAGGGCCAGGGTAAAGATAAAGAAAATGACCGAAGTGAACAGGTCCAGCACCGCCCGCTTGCGCGGCTTCAGGTGAGAGTGCAACAGGTCGACATTCACGTGGCCCCGGTGCGCCATAATGTAGCCACCGGACATCACCGCGTAGATGCCGAACAGCATCTGGGTGAACTCATTGGTCCACACCGTGGGGGCGTTCAGCAGGTAGCGAAAGCCCACCTCCAGCAGCAGGAACGCGAACATCGCAAATATGAGCAGGGCTATCCAGCGCCCGACAAAGTCGTTGAGACGGGTAACCCCTCTCATGAATGCACTCAGCACACTCATGGCATTCTCCGGAAGGACGGTGACTGTATTTCGCAAGAAAAGGCCGGAGTCGATATGCTCCGGCCTACCAGGTACTGGCTAACCCGGGTTAGAGGTAGCCAAGCTCCGAGAGATAGCTCTTCAGCATGTCCAGGGCTTTCTGGGCGTTGTCGCCGCGCTTACCCTCTTCGTCCCACATGGCCTGGGCGGTCTTCACCAGTTTGTCCTGAACGTTATCTGGCAGCACGTTTACCTCGACACCCTGCTCGGCAATGGCCTTGGCCAGGGTGATGCGTTCTTTGTACAGGTACTCGTTGGTGCGAATCCAGAACTGCTCGTCCAGGGCGTCCTTGACGATTTTCTGCATGTCTTCAGGAAGCTTATTCAGAGCCTTGTGGCTGATGATGATCACGTCGGTACCGGCAATGTTCAGGGCCGGCTGGACGTGGTATTTCGCCACTTCATAGAGACCCATGCTGGACGCGCCCTGGGAAGCACCCCAATGGGCGCCGTCGACGATGCCTGAATCCAGCGCGGAATAGAGTTCGCTGCCAGGAATGTAGGAGGCGGCCGCGCCGGCTTCAGTCAGGAAGGTTTGCAGCGCGCCCGAGGAGCGGATCTTCAGGCTGGTGAACTCGTCCCAGTTGGTGATGGGCTGCTTGACCACCATTTCGGTTGGGTAGACCTTGTCAGTGGCCCAGTAGACGCCGTGCTCGGCGGCTTCGTCACGAAGCATCTGTTCAAAGCCAATGTTCTTGTGGAAGTAGGCTGCTTCCCAGACGTTACGGAACGCGAATGGCAGGCCAGAAGCGATGCCGGCAAGCGATATCTTATCCTGGGCATAGGCGGGTGCAATGGTGCCCATCTCCAGAATGCCACGGCTGACGGCATTGAAGATTTCCTTGGATTTAAACAGGGCGCCCGCTTCATACAGCTTAAGCTGCAGGCGGCCATCGGTGCGCTCGTCGAGAACCCGCTGAAGACGCATCAGACTGTCGGTGTAAGAGCTGCTGGAGCCTGGCCAGTGGGACTGGACCTTCCAGGTGTAGGTTTCCTGGGCGGCAGCGGGTGCCGCGCTGAGCGCAGCGGAGATGCCCAGGGTTAACGCCGAGGCGTATACGGTCAGACTCTTGCGAGCTTGTGCGAACAGGTTCATGGCAGACCTCTTATTTGTTGTGTTCGTTTTGTTTTTAGTTTCACTGTGCAGAACTTGTGACTGCAGGGTGAATTTATGTTCTCTGAATCTATCACAAGATTGGTCTTTTGCAATAGGATGTTTAGCCACAGCTTCCGATTAATCTTCAGACAGGATAGTCCAATGATCGATGCCCAGCAGTCTGGCGGAGTACTTCACCTGGTAATTAACCGCCCGGAAAAAAAGAACGCACTGACTCGCAGTATGTACGACGCCCTTGCCGAGGCAGTCACTAAGGCCAATCAGGATACCGAGGTCAGCGCCATTGTGCTCTCTGGTGCCGGAGGGGTGTTTACCGCCGGTAATGACCTGGACGACTTTCGGGCCCGTGCCACCGATGCTAATCCCAAGCCGTCGGCCGGGCTGGCCTTTATAGAAGCCCTGATGGACTGCGACACCCCGGTCATCGTCGCGGTAGAAGGCTTGGCCATTGGTATTGGCACGACTTTGCTGCTGCACTGTGATTCGGTGATCACCGGTCGCAGCGCTACCTTTAAGACCGCGTTCGTGGATCTGGGCCTGGTGCCTGAAGCGGCCTCTACCGTGACCATGCCATTGCATCTGGGCGCGCGCCGGGCCGCTGACCTGTTGCTGATGGGCGAGGTGTTGAAGGGCGACGAAGCCCGGGAGTGCGGGCTGGTCAGTAAGGTGGTGGACGACGGCACTGCGCTGGATGAGGCGCTGGCCCAGGCTGAGCGGCTTGCCGGCAAACCCAGGGACGCCCTGCGTGCCAGCAAGCGCCTGATGCGCGCGCCGTGGCGCGACCAGGTTAAAGCGGCACTCGAACGGGAGCGGGAGGTGTTTTCCCAAAGGCTCCGGTCCGAGGACTGCCAGGCCGCGCTGAATCGCTTGTCGCGGCGTTAACCCTCCTCAAGAGAGTTAGAGCTGCGTTCACTTGCTCCAGTAGGGTGCTCGCAGTTCCCGCTTGAGGATCTTGCCAATGGTGGAGCGGGGCAGTTCGTCCCGCACTTCAATGGCGGCTAGGCGCTGGGACTTGCCCAACCTGGCGTTGGCCCAGTCCAGGATGCTGGCTTCGCTGTCGTTGTGGTCCGGTTTGCGCACCACCAGCCCCAGCGGTGTCTCGCCCCAGTGGTCACTGGGAATGCCAATTACCGCGGCATCCGCGACCGCGGGGTGGGCCAGCAGGGCCTGCTCCAAATCCACGGCATAGATGTTAAAGCCGCCCGAGATGATCATGTCCTTGCGGCGGTCCAGAATATAAATGAAACCGTCCTCATCAATCCGGCCCATGTCGCCACTGCGATAGAACACCTCGCCCTCTGGGCTGGTCCACAGCATCTCGGCGGTCTGCTCAGGCCGGTTCACATAGCCGCGCATCATGGAAATGGCGCGCCCGACAATCTCACCAATCTCCCCCTGAGGCAACTCATTGCCCTGGTCGTCGATGACCCGTACCTGGGCGCCCTCGGTGGGTAGACCCACCGAATCCCACTTGTCAGGGTGGGCGGCGCAATCCAGGCAGGTCGAGATACCACCTTCGGTGAGACCATAGACTTCCCGGATATTGCCCGGCCAGCGTGCCATCGCGTCGGCGATCACTTCAGCCCTGAGCGGAGCGCTGGTGCACAGCTTGAGTTTGAAACTGGACAGATCAAAACGGTCGAAATCGGGTTCGGCCAGAATGCGCTGGTACTGCACCGGCACCAGCATGGCGTGGGTCACCCGGTGGCGCTCGGCCAGCTCCAGGAACCGGTAGGCGTCAAATTTCGGCATCAACACCAGGGTGCCGCCATAAAATAGGGTGGGCAGCACCGACACCAGCGTGGTGTTGGAGTACAGCGGTGTGGACACCAGGTTGATGGCATCGCCGTCCAGTCCAAACCGGCTCATGCGCGCCATCTGCCGCTGGCGGAACCGGTAATCGTGCAGGATGCCCTTAGGGGTGCCGGTGGTGCCGGAGCTGTAGATAATGTTGAACGCATCGTCCAAGGTCACCTCCGCCGGATCAGCTGCTGCAGAGGCGCCTGATAGCCAGTCACCCAGGTACTGGCCAATGCCTGCCTGTCCCTCATCGAGAGCCAGGATTCGGTTATCGGACAGGTTCCTCAGCTGAGGCTGGAAATCCGACAGCAGGTCCCGGTTTTTCGAGGACACGAACAGGAAACGGGCTTCGCAGTCCGCAAGCATCAATGCCAGTGCCTCGGGGCTGGCCATGCCCGACAGCGGCACCATGCAGCCACCCGCTACCAACGTGCCCAGGTATAAGGCGACGTAGTTGGCGCTGTTTTCCGACAGGGCCGCTACCGATTCGCCTGTTTGCAGGCCCTCGGCCCGCAGCCGGTTGGCAATCTGATTAACTTGATTAAGCAGCGTGCGCCAGCTGATGACTGTCTGGTCCGTGATCAGTGCGGTCTGGTCGCCACGCTCGTGGGCGTGCTGTTGGATCTGCTGGCCGATCGAGTCGAAAACTTCGTCCGGTTGGGTGGGTGCATAGACCGACATCGAACTCACATTATTTTTCATTTTTGGTCACTCCGGTGCTATGGTGTTTTATCTAGTGAAATTACCTTTCGAATATATTGACTCAAAACCGGAAGGCGTGACAAATTAAAGCGAACGCTAAGAGCACAATTACAACAACAAGCCAATTTTGAGGAGCGAACGCCATGGCGCGTTTCGATAATCGGGTTGCCATCGTCACCGGGGCCGGCAGCGGTATTGGCCGGGCCACCGCGTTGCGTTTGGCGCGCGAAGGTGCCCGTGTGGTGCTGGCGGATGTGTCCGATTCCGGGCTGCTGGATACCGAAAACCGCCTGCCGGAAGGCGCGGAGTGTTTGCGCCGGGTTGTGGATGTGGCTGATGAAGACCAGGTAAAGGCCCTGGTGGATGAAACCCTGGCGCACTTTGGCCAGGTGGATGTGTTGTGCAACATCGCCGGTATTGCCAGTGCCCAAGGTAGCCATCCCCCCGTTACAGAGAACGAGCGTGCGGAGTGGGATCAGGTCCTGTCGGTGAACCTGATCGGCTCGATGTTGCTGATCAAGCACACCGCCCCGCACATGCAGGCCCGCAAGCTGGGGTCGATTGTGAATACCGCATCGGTGGCAGGGCTGCGCTCCGGCGCCGGCGGTAACGCCTATAGTGCGTCCAAGGCCGGGGTGATCAACCTCACCATGACCGCGGCCTGTGATTTGGGCGACGACAATGTTCGGGTGAATGCGGTGTGCCCGGGGCTGGTGGAAACCGGCATGACCCAGGCGGTGTTCGATTACGCCCGCGCCCATGAAAAAGCCCACAAGCTTGGCTCCCGCTGTGAACTGCGCCGCTATGGCGACCCCGAGGAAATTGCCGCCGCGATTCTGTTTTTTGCCAGCGACGATGCCAGTTACATCACCGGTCAGGCATTGCCGGTGGACGGCGGCAACACCGCGTCCCTGAATCTGCCCGGAATGAAAGTCTGATGAGTTACGAGGAATCTGATCTGATGAACGGAACCGATCTGCCCGGTTTCCACAGCCTGCTGGGCTATAGCCAGGCCTCCTGGGAAGAAAACGAGGCGGTAATTGAGCTGGAGCTCCAGGCCCGGCACCTGAATCTGGGTGGTGTAATCCACGGTGGTGTGCTGACCTCGCTGCTGGACATTGCTATGGCCCAGGCAGGCACCCATTGCCCTTATCCCGGCCGCATGCGCAAGGCCATCACTCTGTCGCTGACCACCACCTTCACCGGGCAGTGCTCGAGTGGCGTTATTCGCGTCACCGGCCGAAAGCGTGCCGGTGGTACCCGGATCTTTAACAGCACCGGGGAAGTCCACGATGACCAGGGCAACCTGCTGGCCATTGCCGAGGGCACTTTCCGCATTCGTTCCGGCAGCGACAAGCCGGAAGGTGTGCCGATCTGATGACGGAACAAGAACAACAAGCAGGTGATCGCGTTTGCCGCGGTTCACTGAATCAACGCCAGATTTATAAAAGAGGAAGCCGACATGTTTGAGCTGTCTGACAAGGTCAAAGCACTGCAGGCGCAACTGATCGAGTTCATGGATGCCCACATCTATCCAAACGAACACGTCCATCACCAGCAGATCGAACAGGCGGAAAACCGCTGGGCGCCGGTGCCAATCATCGAGGAACTGAAGAGCAAGGCCAAGGCAGCGGGGTTGTGGAACCTGTTTCTGCCGGAAAGTGACCTTGGCGCTGGGCTGACCAACTTCGAGTACGCCCACCTGTGCGAAATCATGGGCCGTTCGGAAATGGCCCCGGAGGTATTCAACTGCTCCGCGCCGGATACCGGCAACATGGAAACCATCGCCCGCTACGGCAATGAAGAACAACAGGAGCAGTGGCTGAAACCCCTGCTGGCTGGGGAAATCCGCTCCTGTTTCTCCATGACCGAACCGGATGTGGCCTCCTCAGACGCCACCAACATCGCCTGCGAGATTCGCCGCGAAGGCAATGAGTATGTGATTAACGGTCGCAAATGGTGGTCGTCCGGTGCCATGACCACCACCGCCAAGATCGCCATTGTCATGGGTAAGACCGATCCGGATGCGCCCAAGCACCAGCAGCAGTCGATGATTCTGGTACCGCTGGATACCCCGGGCGTGACGATGATCCGGCCGTTGACGGTGTTCGGCTATGACCACGCACCCCACGGCCACGCCGAGATTCACTACGAGAATGTGCGGGTACCGGCCAGCAATATGCTGCTGGGCGAAGGCCGGGGTTTCGAGATCGCCCAGGGCCGCCTCGGGCCGGGCCGGATTCACCACTGCATGCGCACCATCGGTGTGGCCGAGCGGGCGCTGGAGCTGATGTGCAAGCGTGCCAATGAGCGCGAAGCGTTTGGTAAGCCCCTGTCGAGCTTCGATTCCATCCGCAAGGACATCGCCCGCAGCCGCATGGAGATTGAGCAGGCGCGGCTGATGACCCTGAAAGCGGCACACATGATGGACACCGTGGGTAACAAGGTGGCCCGTCAGGAGATCGCGATGATCAAGGTGATTGCCCCGAGCATGGCGCTGAAGGTGATCGATCGTGCTATCCAAGTGCACGGTGGCGCCGGTGTCAGTCAGGACACCTTCCTGGCTTCGGCCTGGGCCAAGGTGCGCACGTTGCGGCTGGCGGATGGGCCGGATGAGGTGCACCTGGATTCGGTGGCCAAGTTGGAGTTGCGTCAGTACCGCTAAAACATTCGGCCCGCGCAGTCGGGTGGCCGAACAAACGGGGAGGAACCTGCCGGGACACGCCGTGAATACGTCCCTGTAGGCTTGTGAAAAACATCCGTGTTTTTCACAGTCCCGGCAGGTTCCTCCCCGTTCGTTCCCGAAGCATCGAGCATGAGGATCGGAAAATGAACAACCCGCTTTTTGATATGACCGGAAAGGTTGCCCTGGTCACTGGTTCCACCAAGGGAATCGGCCGTTCCATCGCGGAAGAAATGGCCCGTCTGGGCGCAAAAGTGGTGATCTCCAGCCGCAAGGCCGAGGCCTGCGAGCAGGTCGCGAATGAGTTGCAAGCACAGGGCTACGAGGCCATCGCTATTCCCTGTCACGTTGGCAAGAAGGAAGACCTTCAGAATCTGGTTGAGAAAACCAACGAAGTCTGGGGCGCCATCGACGTTTTGGTCTGCAACGCCGCCACCAATCCCGTGTACGGCCCAACGTCCGAGATGACCGACGAGGCCTGGGACAAGATCATGGACACCAACGTCAAAGGCACCTTCTGGCTCACCAACATGGTGCTGCCACAGATGGCGGAAAAAGGTGAAGGCGCGGTGGTATTGCTGTCCAGCATCGCCGGCATTCGCGGCAACACCACCATCGGAACCTACGGTGTATCCAAGGCCGCCGAGGCAGCTCTGGCCCGCAACCTGGCGGTGGAGTGGGGTCCGAAAGGCATTCGCATCAACAGCATAGCCCCCGGTCTGATCAAGACCGATTTCGCCAAGGCCTTGTGGGAAGACCCGGTTCGGGTAAAACGCGCCGAAGACAAAACACCGCTAAGAAGAATCGGCGACCCAGTCGATATCGCCGGCTTGGCGGTTTTTCTTTCGACCAAGGCCAGTGCCTACATAACCGGCCAAGTCATCGTAGCCGACGGCGGCGAAACCATTTGTTAAGGGTATTCGGATAAAGGTATGCCAAGGCTGGTGGGTGGTGTGTCTTTCTGCCGGGAAAAAGATGTCTGAGCGCAGCGAGTTATTTTTCCCAGAAGAAAGATACACCATCTGCCGGCCGCCGCCCCCAAACCAAGGCAAAAAAGCATGAGCATCACCCCAGACCTGGTAGACGTCCTACCAGCCCACAAATTCAACGAAGCCAACCTCCTGGCCTGGCTGCAACAAGCCATCCCAGGATTCGGCAACCGCCTGCATGTCCAACAGTTCCAGGGTGGCCAGTCCAACCCCACGTTCCTGCTGGATACCGAGAGCGGCCGCTACGTGCTGCGCAAAAAGCCACCGGGCAAGACCCTGCCATCGGCCCACATGGTCGAGCGCGAGTACAAAGTCATTCGCGCCCTGGCCGACAACACCTCAGTGCCGGTGCCTAAGGCCCGGGTGTTGTGCGAAGACAGCGAGGTTATTGGCACGCCGTTTTACGTCATGGACTTCATGGAAGGCCGGATCGTCAGCCACTCGGCGCTGCGGGCGCTGGAAAAAGCCGAGCGGATGCCGGCTCACCATTCGGCCATCGATACCCTGGCGGCGCTGCACTCGGTGGATGTGAACGCCGTTGGACTGGGCGATTTTGGTAGGCCCGAAGGCTATGTTGCCCGCCAGGTCGCGCGCTGGACCAAGCAGTACCTGGCCTCCAAAACCGACGACCTGCCCGAAATGGACAAACTGATCAAATGGCTGCCGGAGAATTTGCCGTCAACCGACGAGTGCGCCATTGCCCACGGTGATTACCGGTTCGGCAACCTGATGCTGGCGCCCGATAGCCCGCAGGTTATCGCGATTCTGGACTGGGAGCTGTCGACCCTGGGGCACCCGTTGGCGGACCTGGCCTATTACTGCCTGCCGTACCACCTGCCGTCAGATCTGGAAGGCATGCGCGGTTTGCTGGGTGAGGATCTGGAAGCGCTGGGTATTCCAACCGAGCAGGAGACCATCAAGCGCTATTGTGACCAGAGCGGCCGGGATAGCATCGACGACTGGCACGTGTACCTGGCGTTTTCGCTATTCCGCCTGGCGGCTATCCTGCAGGGTGTCTACAAACGGGCTCTGGATGGCAATGCCGCCAATGCCAATGCCCTGGATGTGGGCAAGCGCGCCAGCCTGCTGGCCCAGGTTGGCTGGAGGATTGCCAGTGAAGGAGTGCAGCCATGAGCGAAAAGACAGCCATGAGCGAAAAGATAGCCATGAGCGAAGAGACGGCTATGGGTGAAGCCACCGTAAATGACGGCCCCATCGTCGAGCGCATCCTGATTACCAACGACGACGGCATTAACGCGCCTGGGCTGGCGATCCTCGAGGCGATCGCCCGCAAGCTGGCCAATGAAGTCTGGATTGTCGCCCCGGAGCACGATCGCAGTGGCGCCGGCCAGAGCATCTCAATCCACGATCCCTTGCGGGTCTACGAAACCGGCACACGGCGCTACGCGGTGTCCGGTACGCCGGCCGATTGCGTGCTCTATTCCCTGGCCAAATGGTTTGAGGAAACGCCGCCGGATCTGGTGCTGTCCGGGGTGAATTGCGGCGCCAATATCAGCGATTCGGTGCAGTACTCCGGCACCGTGGGTGCGGTTCTTAGCGCCTTGCACATGAACATTCCGGCCATTGCCCTGAGCCAGGCGTTCCTGTCCCGCGAGGGCATCCAGTGGGACCCGGTCCGGCAATTTGGGGAGCTGGTTATCCGCAAACTCTGGCAAAGCTCGGAAATCCGCGCCTGGAACGTGAACTTCCCGGCCTGTGACGCGGATGACATCAAACTGGCCCGCTGGTGCCGGCAATCGACGGGCTCCATTCAAAGGTCCCGGCTGCTGGCCGGCAAGGATGCTCGCAGCCTGCCCTACTGGTGGCTGGGCTTTGATCGCGATTCCCGGCACATCGTCGAGCCGGATGCCGATGTTTCGGTGCTGCGGGAAAAAGCCATCGCCATCCAGCCCTTACGGCATCAGGACCCGCTGCCTGGGGGCAGCACCGAATTCGATTTGGCCGCCTCGGCGGTCGACTGACTAACACTGGGAGTACAGCAAACATGTTCACACGCCACCACAAGGTATGGCCGCACGAACTGCCAAAAACCATGACCCTGCCGAAGACCAGCCTCTTCACCAACCTGGAGATCTCGGCGCGGCGGTTTCCCGACCATACCGCGATCATCTTCTACGACGCGCCCATCACTTACCGTCGCCTGTTGACGGAAGTTGAAGCCATGGCCGGTTACCTCCAGTCCCAAGGCGTGCAGAAGGGTGATCGGGTGCTGTTGTACATGCAGAACTCGCCGCAGTATGTGATTTCCTACTACGCCATCCTGCGTGCAGACGCCGTGGTCATTCCGGTTAACCCGATGAACCGTTCGGCCGAGCTAGAGCATTACATTGCCGATACCGGTGCCCACGTGTGCCTGGCAGGTCAGGAGCTGGAGGGCTTTATTACCCCGCTGCTGGCGGAGACCGATCTGGAGCGCGTAGTGGTGGCCTCCTACAGCACCTACATCAAGCCGGATACTGATCTTAAGCTGCCTGCAGAAGTGGCAGCCCCGGCCTGGTCCAACGACGTGCCGGGCCTGGTGAGCTGGGAAGCCGCCATGGCCGAGGCACAGGTGCCGGCCAAGCACACCGCGGGCCCGGATGACCTGGCGGTGATTCCCTACAGTTCCGGTACCACTGGCGCGCCTAAGGGCTGCATGCACACGCATCGATCGGTGATGGCCACAGCCGTGCACCGGGTATTCTGGAACCTGAGTACCCAGGACAGCGTGCAGCTGGCGACCCTGCCGTTCTTCCACGTGACCGGCATGACCGGTTCCATGAACGGTCCCATCTACTGTGGTGCGACCTCGGTAATCATGACCCGTTGGGACCGCACCACCGCCTCCCGGTTGATTGAACGCTACAAGGTCACCGGCTGGACTAACATTGTCACCATGGCGGTGGATTTCCTGTCCAACCCGGACATCGGTCAGTACGACCTCTCCAGCCTGAATATGATTGGCGGTGGCGGTGCCGCCATGCCGGTCGCCGTGGCCGAAAAACTGAAGAAGCTGACTGGCCTGGATTACATTGAAGGCTACGGCCTGTCGGAGACCATGGCAGCGACCCATATCAACCCCAATGACAATCCCAAGCCGCAGTGCCTGGGTATCCCGGTGTTTGACGTCGACAGCCGGATCATCGATGTCGATACCCTGGAGGAGAAGGCACCCGGCGAGACTGGCGAAATTGTCTCGTATGGCCCACAGGTGACGAAGGGTTACTGGAACCGGCCGGCGGAAACCGAGGCGGCCTTTGTGGAAATCGACGGCAAGCATTTCTTCCGCACCGGCGATCTGGGCTACTACGATGAGGACGGCTATTTCTTCATGGTCGACCGGGTCAAGCGCATGATCAACGCCTCCGGGTTCAAGGTCTGGCCGTCCGAGGTTGAGGCACTGATGTACCGCCACCCGGCCATCCATGAGGTCTGCATCATCTCCTCGCCCGACCCCAAGCGCGGCGAAACTGTGAAGGCCTGCATCGTGCTGACTCCGGAGGCCGAGGGCGTAACGTCGGTCGAGGACATCACCGGCTGGTGCAAGGAACAGATGGCGGCCTACAAGGTGCCGGCGATCGTTGAGTTTGTGGACGCGTTGCCCAAGTCGCCCACTGGCAAGTTGATGTGGCGGGCGTTGCAGGAACAAGAGTGGGAAGCCAGGAATAAAACCGCATGACTGATAAACCCAGCATTCTGATAGTCGGCGCCGGTGCCATCGGCAGCTTTTACGGCGCCATACTGAAGCGGGCCGGTTGCTCGGTCAGCACCGTTCTGCGCTCCGAGTACGAGGCGGTGAAGGAAAACGGTATTCGTATTTCCAGCCCGCTCGGGGATCTCTCCTACCGGCCGGACCAGGTTTACCGGGGCGGGGACAGTCCCCAATCGCCGCCGGACTACCTGATCCTGTGTGTGAAGGTATTGCCGGGCACCGACCGTGCCGAGCTGGTACGCCCCTGGATGGGGGCCCAGACCCGGCTGGTGCTGATCGAGAATGGTCTGGATATCGAGCGCGAACTGGCGGAGGCTTACCCCAGCAACCCCCTGATCAGCTGTCTGGCATTCATCGCGGCCAGCCGCACCGAGCCTGGGGTGGTTGAACACAAGGCCTACGGCAAACTGGTGATGGGTAGTTACCCCGAGGGTATCAGTGACGATTGCCGAACCCTGTCGGATCTGTTCATCGATGGTGGCATCAAGGTGGATCTGACCGAGGCGGTGGTGGGTGAGCGCTGGCGCAAATGCCTGTGGAATACCCCGTTCAATCCGCTGTCGGTGATCGCCAATGGCGCTGACACCCGGACTATTCTCGATACCGAGGGTGGCGAAGCGTTGATCCGTGCCATGATCCGGGAAGTGATGGCGGTGGCAGAGGCCGAAGGCTATCCCATGGAGGAGTCGCTGATTGAGCAGAACATCGAGGGCACCCGTAAGATGCCGCCTTACAAGAACAGCATGGCGCTGGATTACCTGAACGATCGCCCCATCGAGCGGGATGCCGTGTTGGGCAACGTGGTGGCTCTGGCGGAACGCCATGGCATTGCGGTGCCGCACCTAACTACGGTGCTGGTGACGCTCAGGATGCGCGCCAAACTCGAAGGTCGGGGCTGAAGGGGGTGCTCACTAGGGTAGCCGTTGCCGATCAGTCGGAGCCCTGTCCCGATCCGTCTTCGCAAGAATCGCTACCGGTTTTGTTGGCCGGCAACGAATCCTTGCCTACGCTGATATCGCCCAAGGGACGGCTGGAGCGGCGCTGCAGCATTTCAGCAAAATCCAGAAGCAGTTGCCGGTCGTCTTCGATCAGGGAGATGAAGGCGGCATTGAGTGCGACCTGCTCCGAATCGAGCTGCTTTCGTTCGGCAACGGAAAATATGTCCGTGAGGGAAAGGTCCAGAGATTGGGCAAGCCGATACAGCAGTTCCAGGCTGGGCCTTGCCAGCCCTCGTTCAATTCGGGACAGGTTGCCTACGTGAGAGTCACAGCGTTCCGCCAACTCCGCCAGAGTCATGCCCTGCTGTTTTCTCAAACGTCTGATTGCCTGCCCTAAATTCATGTGCTTTCTCTGATTTCTAAGGCCATGATTTTACGTTCAAATTCTCCGACAAACAAAGGTGCACAAAGCACATATTTGGAACGTAAAAATAGCCTTTCAAGCAATAAATGCGGGGTGGTAGATCGCGGTCAAGGTTATCTCTAAAGGGTAGTCTGACTTTGTTGCGCTGTAACCTTGTCGCCCTAATGGTTCATCAATAGCGCCACTAAATCGCTTTCCTTCATCGGCCGGGCAAAATAGAACCCCTGCCCAAGTGGACATCCGAGATCCCGGAGAAGGTGCCACTGGGCTTCGGTTTCGATGCCTTCGGCAATGGATTCGATTCCAAGATTGTTGGCCATCTGGGCGATTGTTGTTACCACGCTGACGGCATTCTCATCCTCCGGGACTCCGTTCAGAAACCCTCGGTCGATTTTCAGTGTGGTGATCGGAAGGGATTTTAGTCGAGCCAGGGAGGAATAGCCGGTGCCAAAATCATCGATGGCAACCTCGATGCGGGCTGCGCGAAACTCTTCAACAACGCCTTCCATGCGGTCGACGTCGTGCATTAGAGAGCCTTCTGTCAGCTCAACTTTTAACGCATAGGGTGGTACCCCTAGTGAGTCCATGAGCTTGACGGTTTTTTCAACCAGGTTGTGTTGCCACAGCTGTGCGATGGCGAGATTGACCGTAATCTGCAGGTCGGTAAAGCCATGGGCTCTCACCCGTTTGAGCGCCCTAAGCGACTCCTCCATCACCCAGTCTCCAATGGTGACGATGAAACCGGACTCCTCGGCAATGGGAATGAACTCTGCCGGTGAGATGTAAGTACCATCGGCCTGAGGCCATCGTAGCAGTGCCTCGGCCGCGATAATGCGGCCATCGGTCAAGTCGACAATCGGTTGCAAGGCAATTTCAAACTCCCTGTTCTCGACACTGTGATACAGCCGGTTTTCCAGTGCGAGACGCTGTTGCCGACGCACCGAAAGATCGATGGAGTAAAGCTCAAAGCTGTTTCCGCCTATTTTTTTGGCCTCGAACATTGCATCTTCGGCTTTCATCAACAGCCCGAACGCGTCCTGGGCGTGGGCTGGGCACATACCAATACCGATACTGCTCTCGATATGGTACTCCTTCCCCAGGATTTGAAAGGGTTTTTGAAGTTCATTCAATATCTCCTCGGCAATCGAGCTGGCCTGGCCGAGAGCGTGTTCGTAAGGCGTGGACGATGGACCTTGAGGGCCGTCAAGTGGCATGAGAATGACAAATTCATCGCCGCCATGGCGCGTGACCAGATCGAACTCCCGAGCTTTGGATTGAAGTCGATGGCCGACGTCAATAAGCATCGAGTCACCGGCAGCATGGCCCAGTGCGTCATTGATGAGTTTGAATCCATCCAAGTCGATATACAGCAGCGCGGTTGTTGGCGGGTAGGGGCTTGGCTTCTGTAATCTGAGATCCAGAGCCCTTAGCAGAGCGGTTCTGTTGGACAAACCGGTCAGGCTGTCGCGATAGGCGATCCTGAGCGCTTCGCGCTCACGTCGCCGATGGCTGAACTTTTCGCGCAGTGAGTAGATGCCTCGCAACGCGTTATCAATGAAGCGCTGCAACAGATCAAGCTCACTATCGTCAAAGAGTTCCGGCTCGGAATTATAAATTGCCAGGCAGGTCGATGGTTGCTCGTCATGTTGGGTGAGCGGAAAAACGATGACCGCTCTTGGCCGCGCTGCTTCCCGTGTTGGCCTGGTTCCACCGATGTAACTTGGCTCAGGCAACAGGCTCTGACTCAGTATTCCGGTTTCGAAACACTCGGCCATCGCGCTCGACGAAACTGCGTCTTGATCGACATCAGAAAATACGCGGGGAACCAGGTCGCTGAAATTACCTGAGACCGCGACCGGTTTGATGGTTTTGTCGGTGTCATTAAGGCGTTGGCCAATCCACGCCAGCGGATACCCGCCTTCACAAGTCAGGCTTTTGCATATATCGGTCAGAATGTCCTGTTCGCTGCAGGCGCGAATAGTGCGGTCATTGCCCGCGTTGGAAGCTTGTAGTGCTCTGGCTACACCCTTGTGTTCTAGCTCCGCAGGCACGATCTCGAGGTTTCGTGTCTCAGGACGGTTGCGAAAGCGCAACAGACTGTGGGCACGAGCTCGAAGTTCAACCTCTGAAATCGGAGTTCGGAGGAGGTCGTCGACAAGATCACCGAGCAACGCCTCAGGCGTCTCTATGTCGTCTTCGCTGACGATCAGCAGGATCGAAACTTGTTCACTGGGCGGCAGATTTCTCCACCGACGAATTTCGAGTTCGTGTCTCTTCAAGGCGGGAAGATCGACAATGGCAAGGTCGATACTGCCCGCTGCCCAAGCCGATACGCCTTGTTCAGTCACATTGAAGTCTTTTCTTTCTGTCAGAAGTCTTCGGGTGCTCGAATCTTCCGTTATCACCGCCACGTGCAGTGGAGATGATGAGTCTGAAGGCAGGTTATTCGATTGGAATATGCCGGTCATCAGAGGTTTTCTCTTTCAAGGTAAGCGGGTAGGACGGAGCCCGCTTCTGGTTACACTTTAAAACGTCCGGAAACCCGTTTGAGATCGCTCCCAAGTTGGGCCAGGTCGTTAGAAGAAATCGCAATCTGGTTGTTAGCTGTCGCATTTTGCTCAGTTACTTCGCGAATACTGACAATGTTTTCGCTAATGTCCTCGGCAACCGATGTCTGTTCCTCCACTGCGGTTGCAATCTGCTGGTTCATTGACTGAATGGTTGCTGCTGAATCGGCAATGCTGGAGAGCGCTTCCCCGGCTGTGCGAGAGGTGTGTACTGACGACTCCGCACTTTCGCTATTGCCGTGCATGCTTTCGACAGCCTCGTAAGCACCTTGCTGAAGATTCTTTACCAGAGTTTCAATTTCCCCAGTGGAATCGTGGGTGCGCCGTGCCAGCGCACGAACTTCATCGGCAACTACCGCAAATCCACGCCCCTGTTCGCCGGCCCGAGCTGCTTCAATCGCTGCGTTCAATGCCAGCAGGTTGGTCTGCTCGGCAATGTCGCGAATGACGTCCAGAATGGATCCAATGTCTGCACTGTCATCTCTGAGCCTGGAAATTTGTCCCGCCGTGCCATTAATGTCCTGGGACAAGGTTTCGACCTTGCTCATCGCTGTGGATACCACCCTGTACCCCTCTTTAGCGCGGGCGTCAGAGTCGGAGGCAGAGTGGGCAGCAGCTTCTGCATTTTGAGCAACGTCCTGAATGGTCGCCGTCATTTCATTCATCGCCGTGGCGACTTGGTCAGTTTGGTCCCGCTGCTGTGTTGCACCCGCTCTGGTCTGCTCGGTAACCGCCGACAACTCCTCGGCAGAACTGGCGATCTGTGAAATACCGTCGGATACTTCTTTTACCATGTGCCGGAGATTTTCCGTCATTACCTGCATGGCCATCATGAGGCGCCCGAGGTCATCCTTCCTATTGGTGCTGATGTCCTGGGACAGATCGCCATCAGCAATTTTGCTGGCATGGGCAACAAGCTGTTCTAGCGGGCGCACAATCGATCGAGTGATCAACAATGCCGAGCCGGTACCCACGACCACGGCCACGACAGTGGCGCCTATCAGAATAAGCAGGGCGCTGTCCCTGGTTTTGGTCATGAGCGAGCGTTCACTGGCCAGCGCCGCTTCAGCCTGTTCCCGCGCGTTCCGCGCCAGTTCAGTCACATGAGCCTCATCCTGTGTCATGCTTTCGACACTTCTGGTGAGCGCAAAGAGCGTGGTCTCGTAGGAGCCAAGGGTGGCCTCAAGTTTGGCGATTCGGCTCTGCGCCGACGACGTGACAGCGTAGTCAGCCAGTTCTGCCGTGCCTTCCTTTATGGCAGACAGGCGCTCGGTCAAAGCGGCTGAATCTTGTGGGCTTTCTGACAGCACGTAGTTTTTTTCGATGCGGCGGGCATCCAGCATTTCGCGCGCCAGCTCGCCGGAGCGCCGGACCATCAGCTGGGTTTCCCGGGCCTCCAGTTCCTGACCAGCCCTGAGTTGTTGCTGTGAACGGCTCTGGAAAAACTGCTCAAGTTGCACAAAACCATCCACAGCTTCACGGGCGCGTACTTCCATCGAATCAAGAGCCGCTTCGCTGTCAGCCTTTTGCGCAACCATTCTCTGAAAAGCGTCACGATACTCCGCGAGATCCTTCTGAATGCTTGCCATGGCTGTTTTCTGTTCGGGACTTTCCAGGCGGGCCTGGGCGGCCTTGGCAATGGCACTAGCCTCATCAATGGCCTGATTAGTGCCATCGACATAACGTGGCTGGCCGCGAAGGAAAAAGTTCTTTTCGTTGAAGCGTGCTTCATCAATACGATTGTTGATTTTAGAAACGGTACGGACCTTGTCGTTTCGATCAAACAAATCTTGAAAAGCTGAATAGGAGGATAAAGCCGTGCCGGCGATCAGCAATAATATGAAACCAAAGGCCAATAAAAGCTTAAATTTTACAGAAGTATTCGATAAAAAATTTTGCATCAGAGCGATCAGTACCTGCACTGGCAGTAGGGGCTCCTTGCTTTACATGCCGGTTTAAAGGGGTGAATAATATTTCCATTATTACTGCCCGATAATGTTGAAGTTGATGACTCTATATATATTGGAAAAGATTGTCTAATTATTGCTTTTATTTAACTTGATTTATTTATATAAAGAAAAAAATAAAAGCCAATATGCATAAAGTGCATATAATTCCGTTATTACATATATGTTTATTGTTTTTTTGGCGGGCCGGGTGGAGCAATAAGAGGTTAAAGGCGTTCTTCAGCGTGAGGTGAGGGTCATCCGCCTGTACGGATGACCTGTCCCCGGGTTCAGGTTACATACATCACAAGATTTTCGGCCACACAGGCCGGCTTCTCCTCGCCCTTGATCTCCACCGTGGTGTGGTAGCTGGCCAGATACCTATGGTCATCTACCCGGGTCACATCAATCAATTCCATCCGCGTGCGGATGTCCGAGCCGGATTTCACTGCTGACGGGAAACGCAGCTTGTTCAAGCCGTAGTTGATGCTGGCGCTGATGCCACTGACCTGCAGCACCTGGGTATTCAATTTGGGAATCAGCGACACGGTCAGAAAGCCGTGGGCCACCGGACTGCCCCAAGGGCTTTCCAGACGGGCACGCTCCACATCCACATGAATCCACTGGTGATCGCCGGTGGCATCGGCGAAGGCCTGGATCATGTCCTGGGATACGGTGTGCCAGGGGCTATGGCCGATGACCTTACCCTTGTAGTCGTTCAGTTCCTCGAGTGTTGGGGTCAGCACGGGTTGCTCCTTGTGGGTTCTATCGTTTACACCGCGTAGCCGGGGTTCTTGCTGTCCAGCAGGCGCAACAGGGCGGGCCAGGTCAGCTTGGCTGCGGCGCCCAGATTCTGCGACTGCTCGGCTGTGGTCCGCACGGCCTGTTCTGACGGCATCCAGGTGGGCCCGCAGCTCTGGGCTTTGACCTGGATCTCGCAGGCTTTCATCAGGAAGTACAGGTAGGTGAAGGTTTCCGGCACGGTCTGACCGGCGGTCAGCACCCCATGGTTGCGCAGCAACATCATCGACTTGTTGCCCAGGTCGCTGATCAGGCGTTCGCGTTCGTCCAGGTTCAGGGCCACGCCTTCGTAGTCGTGATAGCTGAGGTGGTCCAGGCACAGCATGGCGGTCTGACTCAGGGGCAGCAGGCCGTCCCGGTGTGCGGACACCGCGACACCGTCGGCGGCGTGCAGGTGCATGACTGCGCCGGCATCGTCGCGCCCCATGTGCACGGCACTGTGAATGGTGAACCCGGCGGGATTAACCCGGCCCAGCCCACCTGCGGCCACCACCTGGCCGTCCTGATCCACTTTCACCAGCGACGAGGCGGTAATTTCATGGAACAGCAGGCCGTAGGGATTGATCAGGAAGTGATGCTCCGGGCCGGGCACGCGGGCGGACAGATGGGTAAAGACCAGATCGTCCCAGCCAAACAGCGCTACTAAGCGATAAGCGGCGGCGAGCTCAGTACGAACCTGCCATTCGGCTTTGTGCAGGGCTTTGTTATCCGGATGTTCGGTGCTTGTTGTCATTGGTTCACCTCAATGGATCGGAACAACTAAAAAAGGGGGTGACCTTGCGGACACCCCCTGAACAGGACCTCAGACTCGAAGGGGGAGGTCCCGGACTCGCTACGGCACGGTGTCAGCCGACCTGTAACAGGTTGGCGTACCGCTCCAGGTGGAAGTCGTCGTCGCCCAGCTGATGGTTGATGGTGATCAACCGCTTGGCGTAGTGCGCAAAATTGTATTCCCAGGTCATGCCAATGCCGCCGTGGGACTGGATGCCGTTCTCGGAAATGAACTGGCCACTGCGTCCGATAACGTTCTTGGCTGCGCTCAGGATTCGCCGACGCTCGTCGCTCTGCTCGATATCGGCAACACTGGCGGCCAGGATCGCCATGGAGCGAGCCTGTTCCAGCTCTGACATCATGTCGACCATGCGATGCTGCAGCACCTGAAACTTACCGATGGGTACGCCAAACTGCTTGCGCTGTTTAAGGTAGTCCAGGGTCAGCTCGTTGGCGACTTCCATCACCCCCACGGCCTCGGCACACAGGGCAGCAATAGCGCGGCCACTCTGGTATTCGATGACATCGGCAGCTTTGCCTTCTTCGCCAAGCAGGGCGTCTGCGCCCACCTGAACATTGTTCAGAGTGATGTCACAGCCTTTGGAGCCGTCAATGGTCGGGTAGGTGCGACGCTCAACACCGTCGGTGTCCGGACTCAGGGCAAACAGGCTGATGCCGTCGGCATCGCGGGTGTCGCCAGAAGTGGGGGCAGAGGTACGGGCAGAAACCAGGATCAGGTCAGCACAGTGGCCGGCGATGACCACGGCTTTGCGACCGTTCAGGACATAGCCGTCACCGGACTTTTCGGCGCGGGTGGCCACATCGTTCAGGTCGTAGAAGCTCTGGGGTTCCTGCAGGGCTACGGCGGCCTTCAGCTCGCCGCTGGCAATTCCGCCCAGCCACTGTTCTTGCTGGCTGTCGCTACCCGCCTGGGCGATCAGGCCACCGCCGAGGATGACGGATTGCAGGTACGGTTCAAGGCACAGGCCGCGGCCCAGTTCCGTCATCACGGACTGGACTTCAACGCCACCGCCGCCAAAGCCGCCGAGTTCCTCGGAAAAGGGCACGGCGGTCAAGCCCAGCTCACTGAGCTGGCCCCAGAATGCCTCGCTGAAACCGGCTTCGGTTTCGCTGAATTCCAGGCGCTTTTCAAAACTGTACTCGCCGCGAACCAGGCGGGCCACGGTGTCCTGCAGCATTTGCTGCTCTTCGTTCAGTCGGAAATCCATGGTCGCCTCCTTAAAGCCCAAGAATCATTTTTGACACGATGTTTTTCTGGATCTCATTGGATCCGCCAAAAATCGAGAGCTTGCGGTTATTGAAGTAGTGGGCCGACAAGGGCGCAGCGTGCTCGTCTGAGAGGTACTCGCCGTCAAAACCATCGGCCAGCTCTTCCTCAACAAACGGCAGGGCATAGGGGCCAATGGCCCGGCGCGCCAGATCGTTGATCGACTGCCGGATCTCGGTGCCCTTCACCTTCAGCATGGAGCTTTCCGCACCCGGTACACCGCCGCCTTCAACCGAGGCAATGATGCGCAGGTTGCTGATACCAGCAGCGGTCAGGTCGATCTCCACCTTGGCGATGCGCTGGCTGAAGGTTGTGTTCTCGATCAGTGGCCGACCGTTCTTGAGACGGCGGGAAGCCAGCTGTTTGAGATGTGCCAGTGCCGCTTTGGATAGACCAATCCCGGCCAGGCCGGTGCGCTCGTAGGTCAGCAGGAATTTGGCATAGGTCCAGCCTTTATCTTCCTCTCCCACCAGGTTTTCCACCGGCACCTTGACGTCTTCAAAGAAGACTTCGTTGACCTCGTGTTCGCCATCCAGGGTGATGATTGGGCGAACGGTAATGCCCGGGGTGTCCATATCTATCAGCAGGAACGAAATGCCTTCCTGGGCCTTCACTTCGGTGTTGGTGCGAACCAGGCAGAAGATCATGTTGGCGTGCTGACCCAGCGTGGTCCAGGTCTTCTGTCCGTTCACGATGTAATGATCACCGTCGCGCACGGCGCGGGTTTTCAGGGACGCCAGGTCTGAGCCGGCGCCCGGTTCGGAGTAGCCCTGACACCACCAATCTTCGCCACTGAGGATGCGGGGCAGATAGGTCCGCTTCTGCTCTTCATTGCCGAACTTGATGATAACCGGTGCAACCATGTTGACGCCGAACGGCACAGAGCGAGGCACCCCGTAGCGGGAAGACTCTTCATCCCAGATGTGTTTCTGAACCGGTGACCAGGACACACCACCGTACTCTTCCGGCCAGTGGGTGGCATACCAGCCCTGGGCGCTGAGAATCTTTTGCCAGCGCTGGTGGTCGTCCTTGGTCAGGGGGCGGAAGGCTTTCACTTTGGCGGCGATGTCCGCCGGTAGCTTCTCATCCAGGAACGCGCGCACCTCGTCGCGAAAGGCGAGCTCCTCGGCTGTGTAGTTCATGTTCATGGGCAACCTCGTTTGGCGTCACAGCGAAAATATATACCGCATAGCAGAATAAGCCAATGATCCGTCAACAATGGCGCTCCTGTCAATGTCAATGAAACATAATCCTTGAAACTGATAAAAATGGAGTTTCATAAATATGTTTTGCGCCTTGTTAAAATAAAAATCTTTATCTAAGCTCGCTAACTCGGAAGCTGGTACTGCCAGGCGAAATCAATAATTATCCTGGGTTCGCAGAGCGAAATTAAATTGATGTATTGCTCTATGACGCCAATTCCGAGCGCTTCAAAAAAACATTAACCACGCTGTATGAGGAATGAGATGACAACAACAAGACTTCCGGTGGCTGTAAGCCGACCCGCCGCATGGACATTAATTCCAGTGCTTCCGGCACTGCTCTTGGGCGCCCAGTCCGCCTCCGCTCAGGATTCGGAGCTGCAGGAGCTTCGCGAGCGCATCGAATTGCTTGAGTCGCATCTGGGTACTGGCACCGCGCCGGAGGCTCAGGTCGAAAATGATTACCTTCTCAAGGATGGTCGCGGAATACGCATTGGGGACACAACGGTGACCATTGGTGGTTTTATCAAGGCCGATGTCCTCGCGGGGTCCAATGGCAACGGCTGGAAAAACGCCTATTCCGTGGGTTTGGCCAGAACCTTCGCGGCAGCCGCCCGAGATGGCGAGAGCGATTGGAAGACCGGGTTCAGTGCCCGTGAGAGTCGGATTAGCATTGGCACCAAGACCAGTGACGTGGCCGGCCACGACCTCAAGACTTACGTTGAAATGGACTTTAACCAGGGTGCCAACGCTGACGGCAACGAGGTTGTGTCCAACAGCTATGCGCCCCGGCTGCGCCAGGCGTACGGTGCCTGGAACAACTGGCTATTCGGGCAGACCTACACCACCTTCACCGACCTGGCAGCCTTGCCGGAAATTCTCGATCAGGGCAAGCAGGCCGCTTTTGTCTATGTGCGTCAACCGATGATTCGTTACACCATGGCCGCGCCTGGCGGCAAGCTGATGCTGGCCTTGGAGAATCCGGAAGATGGATTCGGATCGGAGTCCTACGATGATCAGTCCTACCCAGACCTGGTCGCGCGCTATCAGATTCGCAATGAACTGGGGATGTACTCGGTCGCTGGTATTGTTCGCAACATCGAAGACGACGCAGCGGATGAAACCGTAACCACCGGAGCCTTCTCCCTTAGCGCACGTATTCCTACGGTGGGTCGTGATGACGTGCGATTGCAGTATAACTACGGTGATCTGGGCCGGTACATGGCGCTGTTTTCCTACCCTGATGTCGATCGCGCCGCCTTGGCCGCCGGAGACGTTGAACCACTCAAGACCTTCGGAGCGACGGCCGCGTACCGTCATTTCTGGAGCCCGAATTGGCGCAGCTCTTTGTCGGTGTCACACACCGAGATCGTCGATGAACTGACTGCTCCGCCTGCTGGTACGCTGAGCTACTTTGATGCCTCGACGTCCGTGCACGTGAACCTCTTGTGGTCACCTCACAAGAAGCTGACCCTCGGGGTAGAGTATGCTCACTGGAACTTTGCTGAGATCGCCGGTGATGGCAATGAGCAATATCAACAGGTCATGGCCTCTGGCAAGTTCGTGTTTTAACCGAACCTGATCTAGGGCTTTCTCATAAAACCTCGGCATGCTCGTCGTGTGCTGAGGTTTTACATCGACAAAATCGATCTTAATATCAGAAAAAAACGAATGATGGTCAGGAGTAAAGTGTGTAAGACTTCATAAGCTTTAACTTTTCGCCCTCAAGGGAAGCTTCAAAATCGTCATGTCGACATTGCAAGCCTCTAAAGATCGGATCAGTGCTGGTCAGCTAGTGCTGGCGGGTCTTGTAATTCTGATTTGGTCGACGGCTTGGATTAGTGCGTCTGGAATCGAGGGCTCATCCAAAGGTCAGCCAAGCATTGAGAGCGTGTTGATCGATGCTTCCTCCGAGTGGCCATCTGGGGACCCCAGTGCGGCAGACTCGGACCCGTCGGTTTTTTTCTCGCCGCCCAGAGCCCCCGCGAAACTGTGTTCTCTTGGCTTTGTTAAGCCACCCGCACGCCTCGTTAGTTATCCCAATCTGCCTCAGGGCCCCCCTCTTCTGATTCTTTGATCCTTACCGATCAACATTTGCTGCGAACTTTGTTGTCCGCGTCGCTGGCACTGCTAGTCGTGCGCGTATTCGTTTGGCGCTCGCCATTCCATATCAGAATTGGAGGTAACACCCATGGCCATAAGGAAGCTGCTGATTGCTAATCGAGGTGAGATTGCAGTCAGAATTGCCCGGGCCTGTAGTGAGCTGGGTATTCGCTCAGTCGCCATTCACTCAAAGGCTGACGAGTACTCCCTGCATGTAAAAAAAGCCGACGAAAGCTATCAGATTAGCCAAGATCCTCTCTCGGGTTATTTAAACCCCCATCACATCGTCAATCTGGCCGTGGAAACTGGCTGCGACGCCCTGCATCCCGGCTATGGTTTTCTTTCTGAGAATGCCGAGCTGCCCGCAATCTGCAAGCAGCGGGGGATCACGTTTGTTGGCCCATCGTCTGAAGCCATTGCCTCCATGGGGGACAAAACCCAGGCCCGACAGACCGCCGAGGCTGCAGGCGTGCCTGTGACCCCGGGCTCCAAGGGCAATCTTATTGATGTTGAAGATGCGGTTCAGCAGGCCGCTGACATCGGCTACCCGGTTATGCTCAAGGCGACGTCCGGCGGTGGTGGTCGTGGCATACGTCGGTGCGACGACGAAAAGGCGTTGCGCCAGAATTATGAACGGGTGATCTCCGAAGCGACGAAAGCCTTTGGCAGTGCCGAAGTCTTTCTGGAGAAGTGCATCATCGACCCGCGTCACATTGAGGTGCAGATTCTCGCTGACACTCACGGCAATGTGGTGCACCTTTATGAACGTGACTGTTCCATACAGCGTCGCAACCAGAAGCTCATTGAATTGGCGCCGTCGCCCCAGCTGGAAGAAAGCCAGCGGGAATATATCGGTGATCTGGCGCGGCGGGTAGCCAGCCAGTGCGGGTATGAGAACGCCGGCACCGTTGAGTTTCTGCTCGACCACGATGGCAGCTTTTATTTCATGGAAATGAACACCCGGGTGCAGGTGGAGCACACCATCACCGAGGAAATTACCGGGGTGGATATTATCAAGGCCCAGATCCGTATCGCTTCGGGCGAGAAGCTCTGGCTGACCCAGGATGAGATCAGCTACCGGGGCTTTGCCGCCCAGTTCCGCATTAACGCCGAGGACCCCAAGAACGGCTTTCTTCCCAGCTTTGGCCGTATCAGCCGGTATTACTCGGCTGGTGGCCCCGGGGTGCGCACCGACGCCAACATGTATACGGGTTACGAGATTCCTCCTTATTACGACTCCATGTGCGCCAAGCTGATTGTCTGGGCGATGGACTGGCCGGAGTTGATCGCCCGGTCAAGGCGAGCATTAAACGACATGGCGATCTATGGGGTGCAAACCACGATTCCCTATTACCAGCAGATCCTCAACCACGAGTCATTCCAAGCCGGAAACTTCAACACCGGCTTTGTAGAACGGAATCCTCAATTGCTGGAGTACAGCACCAAGACTCGCCCTGAATCCATTGCCACAGCCATTGCCGCGGCCATTGCCGCCCAAGCTGGCCTGTAAACGAATACCGGAGAATTCAATATGACTAAACGTAAGATTCACGTTACCGACGTTATTCTGCGGGACGCGCACCAGTCCCTGATTGCCACGCGGATGCGAACTGAAGACATGCTTCCGGCCTGCGAATGGCTGGACCAGGCCGGCTACTGGTCTCTGGAATGCTGGGGCGGAGCTACCTTTGACGCCTGTGTGCGATTCCTGAAGGAAGATCCCTGGGAGCGTCTGCGCACGCTGCGCAAGGCTCTGCCTAACACCCGCTTGCAGATGTTGTTGCGGGGGCAAAACCTGCTGGGATACCGCCATTACGGCGACGACGTGGTCGAAGCCTTTGTGGCCAAGGCGGCCGAGAACGGTATCGATGTGTTCCGAATTTTTGACGCCTTGAACGATGTGCGTAACCTCGAGACCAGCATCAAGGCGGTGAAAAAGGCGGGCAAGCATGCCCAGGGAACCCTGTGTTACACCGTCAGCCCGGTACATGACACCGACGCTTTTGTGGCTCAGGCCAAAACCATGGCGGATATGGGTGTTGACAGCATTGCCATTAAAGACATGGCCGGGCTGCTGACACCGGCAGTGACCGCCGAGCTGGTGCGCAAGCTCAAGCAGACCCTGAACTTGCCGGTGTTCCTGCATTCCCACGCTACCTCGGGCATGGCGCCCATGTGCCAGTGGGCAGCGATGGAAGCAGGGGTTGACCACATTGATACGGCATTATCGGCGTTTGCCGGGGGCACCAGTCACCCGCCCACAGAATCGCTGGTGGCAGCGTTGCACGACGCCGGACTGGAAACCGGCCTTAATCTGGAATTGCTGGACAAAGCCACCCGCCACTTCCGGGAGGTGCGAAAGAAGTACCATCAGTTCGAGAGCGCCTACAACGGCGTCGATACCTCGGTACTGCTGTCCCAGGTGCCGGGGGGCATGATGTCTAACCTGGCAAACCAGCTCAAGGAGCAGGGCGCACTGGATCGGATTCAGGACGTCTTCGAGGAAATTCCACGAGTTCGGAAAGACCTCGGTTACCCGCCGCTGGTTACGCCCACGTCCCAGATTGTTGGTACCCAGGCAGTCATTAACGTGCTCGGCGGCAAACGCTACGACACCATCACCAACGAGGTGAAAAAGTACCTGCAGGGCTGGTACGGACAGGCACCGGCCAGGGTCGATGCCGAGTTACAGCGTCGGGCGGTAGGCAAAGAGGACCTGATCGAAGAACGGCCGGCCAATCTGATTCCCCGCGAATTGGATGAGTTGCGTAAGCAGGTGGGTGATCTGGCCCAGAGCGATGAGGATGTTCTGATCTACGCCATGTTCCCGGATCAGGCCAAAGCCTACCTGGAACAGCGTCGTGACGGTACGCTTCAGCCTGAGCCTCTGGAACCCATCCCTACCGGTCGTTCAGCCGCTGGTGTCTCGTCAAAATTCAAGATCACCGTTCATGGCGAAAGCTACGACATCGATGTAACCGGTGCCAATCCTGCGGGCGATAACGAGCGCCGGTTTTACATGACCGTTGATGGTGTGCCCGAGGAGATTCAGCTGGAGTCTCTGGGGGAGAAAAGCGACAGTGGCCGCAAAAGCTCCGGTCGAGCCGGGGCCTCAAAAGAAGGGCATGTCACCACAAGTATGCCCGGCAATATCGTTGAGGTGCTGGTCCAAGAGGGAGATTCTGTCACGGCGGGCGATCCAGTGCTGATCATCGAAGCTATGAAAATGGAAACAGAGGTGAAGGCCACCATTTCCGGTACCGTCAGGAGCGTCGCCATTGCCAAAGGCGATCGCGTGGTGCCCGGCGAGGTGTTGGTGGATATCGAATAGACGAAGTAACAGTTTAGAGGCGAACGGCCAGGCCAATGCTGGCTGTTCGCTTGTCGTAATCGTAGCGGGCAATGTTGCTGTCATTCTTCACCAGCTGCACGTCGAGTAGCAGGGAGAGCGTGCGGTTCACCCGGTATTCGCCATTAATGCCCGCCGTGTACCTGTGATCCTTGCGGTTGATCACCAGCAGGCCCTCGGGCGTCTGCAACCGGTGAGCGGTACGATAATAGTTGAGGCGATAGCCTGCGGACGTGCCCAGTTCGAATGCTGAGGTGAACGCGTAGCCAATGCCGAGTTTCAGGGTCTGTCCCAGGGGCGAGACGCTGTAAAATTCGCTGCCGGTGTCGAAGTTTTCCCGATCATCGTAATCCAGTCGATAGCGGACATCGCCGCGCCAGACATCCAGTTTTGCTTTATAACGCAGGTCCAGTCGGTAGTGCTGGCCATCATAGGCGTCGAGACGAGTGTCCGCATAAACCTGTTCGGCGTCGACTGAAACAGTGCAGCGAGCCATTTCGGGCCCAAGCTGACAAGCACTGGTGGCAACCTGTCCGGACAGCCGAGCCCGTTGTTCCTGAGAGCTGCCGCCCCGCCAGAGTTGGTCGCCACCAATACCAAGGCTGAACCGATAGGGCGCTGACGACCGTTCCCAGGCCGTGTCGAGACGGACAAGGTGGGTGTTGAAATCCTGTTCGTCGGCGTACTGCCGGCCATACAGTTGCAGCTGCGCCTTCATGGCGTTGTTGCCTTCGCGCACCGGGTAGCCGGACACCACGCCGACCGACTCCAGAAATGTGTCGTCAAGGCTGCTTGGAGCCGTATCCGGGAAAAGCCCGATGTTTTCTTCGTAGCCACTGGCAAGGGAGATCAGGCCCTGCCATTGGCTGGGAGGCGGAATGTCGCCCAGGTCTTTCAGTTGGGCGCGCGCCAGTTTGCCGATTTTGTCTTCGGCGCCCTCAATAGCGGCGTTACGGAAAGCGGCGCGAGCTTTGCGCGGGTTATCCTGGGCCAGTGCTACCAAGCCGAGATTGTAGAAGGCGAGTCCGCGTTGTTTGGTGTCCAGCAGTTCACGAAACTTGCCTTCCGCCAGGTCGAACTCGCTCAGTTTGTAATAGAGCACGCCCAGGTTGTAGGTCAGGGCTCGTGAATCGAGTTTGGCTGCAGCGGCTTCAAGGAGTTTTCGGGCCTGCTTTAAGTCATTGTTCTGAAAGGCGGTAATGCCCGCTCGCATCTGCTGTTTGGCTGTCGAGGTTTCAGTGTCGGCTAAAACTGTTCCTGGCGCGAGCAGGCACAGCATCAACAGCAGCAAAGAAAGTCGAGACAACAAGCGGATTTCCCTCGAAGCTGGAAAAGGTTAAGCCCATCGACCGTTCCATGTCTCTGGCACGAAGGGCTTAACCTAGCACACTAAGGGAAGATTCACATAGCAAAGGGGAAGTCTACGTAAACGGTACCGTTACGTATCCAGGGAGCTTGCTGGGGGGGGGTGGGCAAGCGATTTGTTATTGGCCGGTCACGCCGTCGAGTGTGGAGGTGCCGTCTTTTAGCAGATCCAGATCGGTATCCGGCAGATCGCCAATAGGTAAATCCGGCTCAGGCAGTTCTGCCCCTGGCAACTCAATGGACGGTTCTTCGAGCCCGGTTTCGCCTGGCAGTTCGACACCCAGTGCATCCCGCGTTTCACGGGCTTGCAGCGAAAGGCTCTCCGACAGCTCTTGGGCTTCCGTTGAAAGCTCGCCTGCATCCAGGGTCTCGAAGCTTTCGTTACCCTCCAGTTCGTTGACAGAATCCGGGATCTGCATTTCCTGCACAAACGAGGAATCGAGCTCCTCATCATCTGCGACCATGCGCATGGTGATGTCGAGATCCGATTGCGCCGCAGCCAATCCCGGTGCCAACAGCAGTCCCATCAGGAGGACTTTAGTAAGCAGTGAAGTCTGTATCTTCCATAATTTCATGACGATGGCTCCATTAATTTGCCAATGTCAGTTTTGAAGGTCTTTCTCTTTTCGCCATCACCCAGATGGGCAACGAGCGTCCCCTCGCCGGGGAAGAGTACGTTCACCGGCAGTGCCAGCAGATTGTCCCCAGGTTTCAGGTTCACTTTCCAGCTGACTTTGTGCCGCCCAGGGAAAGGAGCGAGCTCCATATTGGGCGGCAGTTCAAGAGTAAGTGTCACATTCTCAACCGCTTGTGCGGACGAAAAAGCCACGCGGACCGTCTGTCGTTGCGGGCTGGCTATTTCCGTCGTCGCGGGCGGCGTGTTGTCCGCAACCTCAGTGCCAGCGGGTGGCGCCGACGAGAACTGGCTGCCAATAAAGACGCCCACCGCCAGTGCCGCTGCAATTGCACCGCCCCAGACCGGAGAGTGCCTGGACTTTTTGGTTCGCCCAGTCGCCTGGTTCAGGATGCGCGTTTCAAATTCGCTGTCAGGTTCGGGCGCACGATCACCAGCAAGCTGTTCGGCGATGTACTGCGCAGTGGCCAGGGCCATGGCGCAATCGTTGCACGATGCTGCATGGTCTCGCAGGGTGCGTTCGGTCGCTTCAGACACCTCGCCAGCGGCCAGGGCATCAACATCGTTTTTAAAGTCGCTGCAGTTCATCGTGTTCACCTCATTGACATCCACGTTGCCGTGTCTCAAAAGGTTCCAACTCCTTTTGCAATTTTTCGCGCAGTTGCGCCCTCACTCGATGCAGTCTGGATTTGATGGTCCCCAGGGGCACGCCCAGTACTTCGGCGATGTCCTCCTGACGCCATCCCTCGGAGTCGTGCATGAGCAATAGGGTTCGCTGGTCGGGCTGTAATTCACTGATCAGCCGACGGAGCAGGGTGCTCTGTCGATCATTGTCAGTGTGGCTCATGGGGTCAGGTTCGCTGCTCGGCAATGACTCCAGGAACGTGGTTTGCTGGTCCGGTCGGTCCAGGGCGCTGGCGCTGGTTTCACGGCCAGTCGGCCGTTTGCGCAGAGTATCCACAAAATGGCGGTATAACACCCGGTGCAGCCAGGGTCGCAGCTCTTCCACCCGTTCAAGCTCGTCCACTTTCGGGAACAGTTTAGTCACCACGTCCTGAACCAGATCTTCAGCATCGTGCTGGTTACCGGTCAGGCGGTACGCGAACGTATGCAGGGTTCGTAGGTGTGGATGGACCAGGCGCTCGAAGCGTTTTGACTTGGACTGGCGAAACGGAAGCAAGGCCAAATGGGTACCCCTGATGATCACCTTGCACGGGGATCGTGCGGCAGAAATCTGGTTTCATTTATTACAGATATGCAGTCTACCAGCGCGCGCGACTAAGGGGTATGCCGACACTGTAAAAAAAAAGCACGGGCAAAAAGTGCTAATTAACAAATACCTGTGCCCAAAAATAAGTGTTTTCACGTAAAAAATTCGATCATCTTGGAACCATTGCAATTAGACCAACGTGGTGTGCTGCAAAGGCGATGGATACGCCGAACTACAAGAAACCCTATTCAAGGTGACCGAGTATGTTTATCCGCAACGTGTTGTTTACTGCCGTGTCGGCAGCCACATTGGGTCTAACGGGCTGTCTCGACAGCGGCGGCCAGACCAATAATAACGCCAACCCCACTTATCTGATCAGCTCGCCCCAGATTGAGCGCGGTACCCATCCGCTGTTTGATCCGCTGGCAACTGAGTTCGTTATTCCTAGCGACGCCCTGTTCGGTCTGAGCGATGTTGACGACGGCACCATGCTTAATGGCTCCGACCCGGCCAACCCGGTTACCCAGGGTATTGGCTTCTTGGATGGCGCCTCGGTACTGGCTCCGATTGACGTCAAAATCAGTGCCAGCCTGGATAGCGGGCAAACGCTTGACGCGCGGGAATTTGTCCTGGCCGACGATGGCGTAACAACTATCCCCAACCTAAATCAGAACGTTTTCCTGATTCCGGTGGATTACGCAAGTGGTGATGCCGTAAAGCCACTGTTTGATGAGGCGCCTGGCCTGACAACGGCAGCGCGTTACCGTCAAGCTTTGCGGCTTGAGGCTTCTGGTGGAACCGATGCAGACGGTAACACTGCGGAAGATATCTTTGCGGAGCTGCGTGCTCCAAAACTTCGTGTTGAGTTGTTGGACATAGATGGTGGCCAGAGCAACCTGATTCGAATCCTGCCGCTGACGCCGCTGGAGCCGAAAACCCAATACGCCCTCGCACTGACCAACGACATCATTGATGCCCAGGGCGAGCCGCTGGTTGGTTCTCCGACTTATCAAAGTGTCGCCGATCCTGAACGGGTTCTCTCGAACAGCGCGTTCCAGCCGTTCCGTGATGCCATGTTGCCGGCTCGGAATCTGGCGGCCGACTACTTTGAGTTCAAGCGCGAGTATCCGGACTCTGCGGATTTCGCCAAGACCTTCGAAGACGTGACCTACGCTACCACCATCACTACCACGGCAGTAGAGGATGTGCTGCTGGCGAATGCGGCGCCGGTCACCTATTACCTTTCGGCTTTGGGTATTGCTCAGCGCCAGGAAGAGTTGGCTAAAGTGATCGATGGCTTCTATAACCTGAGCGGCCAGGCCGTCGATGGAGCAACTACAGAAGAGCAGGCTCTAAATTCAGCGCTTTATGCCGAGCTTACCGATGAAAACTACGAGCTCTATGACGCCGATCTTGCTGCCATATTGGAAGCTGCTAACGCTGGCGGTACTGAGGTGTTCTACGCGGACGTTGTAGCGGATGTTGAAAGTGATCGCCGCATTGCGCACGTCATTCAGGTGGCAGCGGCCGTGGCTACTGATGCAAGCTTCGAGACCAGTATTGAAGCTGAGGCGCAAAGTCTGGCGACGGCAGCAGAGTCTGTTCTGGATACGCCGAAGGCCCGCAACGTGCAATTCTTCAGTCAGCGGCGGAGTAACACGGTTAATCCGGCGCTCCAGGCTGAGGTAGCGGGTTCCACCTTGACCGTCAAAGTCTATGAAGGTGTTATTGAGCTACCCTACTTCCAGACAAGGCCAGCAGGTGATGACGGCTCGGAGTTGAAAACCAGTAGTTGGTCACCGGCGGATTTCTCAGGCTCCGATTCTCTGGAAGCGGCTCCGTCCGATCGCGTCACCTACCGTTTCCCGTTCGCGGGTGCAACCGAGATGACCACTGTGCCCATCGTTGTTACGGGGCCAGCGGCAACCGTAGAGGGGCCTCTGGGCGCACCGGTACCATCACCAACGCCACCTCCTGCTGGTGGAAACGGCTATCCGGTCATCATTTACCAGCACGCGGCAACTCAGGATCGCTCTGCCATCCTGCCTCTGGCGACTGCAGCAGGCCTGACCTGCGCAAGCCCTGATAGCAGCGCCGACTGTTTCGTGACCATAGGTATTGATCAGCCACTGCACGGAATTTTCGATCGAGATGATCCTGAACAGGATGCGGGCGCAGAAGACGGTGCTGTCGGTCTAAATCCCATCGACGAGCAAGAAAATGCCCCTGAAGGTGCGACAGAGCGCCACTTCGGTTTCACTGCGAATGCCGATCTGGAGGCGGTAAAGCCATCCGAATTGGCCAAACCGAAGGCACTTGGGGATAACGGTGGCCCGGAGTCCGGCAGCCTTTTCCTGAACTTTGCCAACTATGCAAACACCCGGGACAACATGCGTCAGGGTGCGTTGGATCTGTTGAACCTGAGCGCTTCTCTTGATGCGATTCAGCTAGCTCTTAACAATTGTATTAACTGCTCCGAAGACCTGGAGATCGATGAAAGCCGCGTTTATTTCATGACGCACTCATTGAGCGGTATGGGTGGCGCTGCCTTCCATCACGTGAACAACGCGGCGATCGACGCGAACACGGCCGCGGGTATAAGCACCGACTTGAAACGGATTAACGCGTCGGTGTTCTTCAACACCGGTGGTACCTTCACGCGCTTGGTCGAAAACTCCGAATCGGTCGCGCCACGGGTATTGCCGGGCTTGTTCGAAGCTTCCGACGGTCTCCTGGCTCAGGGTCGTACCGAGTTGAACATCTACTTCAACGTCTTCCAGGGGCTGCTTGATTCCGCGGATCCTACCGCTTTTGCGCCACTGTATAAGGATCAGCCAGTGTTGCTGACCGAAATCAACGGTGTAGAAGGTGATGCTGAGCGGCCGACAGATAACACGGTTCCAAACTCGGCTGACGCAGTTGCTGGTGACCTTGCCCCTCTCTCGACAGTGATTGCCGAGACTGGATTTGAAATCGAGGGTGAAAACATGCCGCTGGCTGGTACGGACCCAATGGCTGCAGCAATGGGCGCCGAGTCCACTGGCGTGTCAGGTTCAACGTTGCCGCTGATTACCCGCTACTTGGAAGGTTCGCACGGTAACCCGATTTCTGCAGGCAATAAAGCGCCCGTGGATCCTTACTCATCCAGCGTGGTGTTCAGTGAAATGACGGCGGAGATGCTGGAGCTATTCACTTTGGGAACCCCGACAACCGACGACAGCCTGACAGTGGAGTTCCCATGTGTGGTTGAAGGGGCCGATACCACTGGTGTCGACTGCTCTGACCCAGAACAGTCTGATCCGGGCAAATAAACGATCTTGCGCCTATTGTCGCTCCTCCATAGAGACTGGAGGGGCGCCAACAACGAACTACCAAAACGACAAAGATAAACAAGGCGAAAGCCTCGCCTAGCGGGGGGCTTTGCCAAAAACGTGCGGAGTTACACGCAATGACAACAAAAACGCCAATCCGAAAGAATTCCTTGCGGCTTGCAGTGGCAGTGAAGCTGGCCTGCCTATCCTCAGCCGCCGCGGCCTTCGATTTCAGCATCTACGAGATTGATGCCTCCTTCAGCACCACGCTGACAGTAGGTACTGCCTACCGCCTGGAAGATCAGGACAAGAGCCTGATCACCCAGGGTAACCTCGGACCGGAATTCGCTTTCAGCAACACCGGTGCGTCATCCAACAACTTCGACGACGGCAACCTGAACTTCGAGAAAAACGAGCCTTACTCCACCATCGCCCGTGGCCGCAGTGAGCTGTTCCTGGACTACGCGCCAGACAGCGACACCCTGACCCGGGTCGGCGCACTGGCTCGTGCCAGCTACTACTACGACTTCGAGCTCAAGGATAACCCGCGGGCAACTGACCCGGTGGGTCAGCAGCGTGAGCTGAACCCTGAGGCGAAGGACAACGCTTCTGGTGTCGACCTGCTGGACGCCTACGTATTCTCCGACTGGTACTTTGGCGATACCCCGGTATCCATCCGTTACGGCCGCCAGGTGGTGAACTGGGGTGAGAGTACCTTCATTCTGGGCGGTATCAACGCCATCAACCCGATCGACGTACCAGCGTTCCGCGCACCGGGTGCCGAGCTGAAAGACGTACTGCTGCCGGTTGAGATGCTCTACACCTCAGCGGGCGTCACCGAAGAAATTACCGTTGAAGCCTTTGTCCAGACCGATTGGGAGCCGTTCCGCATCGACGATTGCGGCACCTTCTTCTCGTCTGCTGACGTAGCCGCCGACGGCTGTGGCCCGGTACTGCTGGCTGGTCAGGTGCCTGACTCCCAGGCCTTTGAGGAAGGCTTTATCGCGCCCCGTCTGGGCGATAAAGAGCCTGGTGACAAGGACCAGTTCGGTGTGGCAGCACGCTACTTCGCCACCGACCTGAATGCTGAGCTTGGTGTGTTCTACACCCGCTACCACAGCCGCCTGCCGTACATCAGTGGTGTGGTGAACAACCCCGAAGATGCGGACGAAACCCAGCAGTTCGATCCGTCCAAGCCGTCTTCGCGGTTCCCCAGCTACTTCATTGAGTACCCCAAGGGCATCGACCTGTATGGCGTGAGCATCAACACCACGCTTCCAACCGGTACATCGCTTGGTGCGGAATATAGCTACCGTCCGAACATGCCGATCCAGTGGAACACCTTTGAGCTGATCTACGGTGGTCTGCAGCAGCGGGGCCCGGACGGTCAGGTGATCAGTAAGCTGGAACAGCGCCGACAGGAGAAAGGCGGTACCTATGCAGGCACGGCTGTTGAGGGTTATGACCGTTACGGCGTATCCCAGGCCCAGGCCACCGCGATTCACTTCATCGACCGTGTCATGGGTGCGGCCCGTTTCATCATCGTGGCTGAGGTCGGTGCGACCTACGTGCACGATCTGGCGGACAAGTCTGAGGCGCGCTATGGCCGTTCCGGCATCTACGGTGTTGGCTCGGTTCCCCTGGAAGGCGAAAGCTTCACTGGCGACTTCTGCAGCAACGGCCCGGCGACTGGTAATGAAGACAACAGAAGACGTGAAAGTGGTGATCCGACCCGTCTGAACATCAATCCGACCAACTGCGGAAATGACGGCTTTACCACGTCCTTCTCCTGGGGCTACCGGACCCTGTTCGTCTGGGACTACCCGGATGCCATGGCCGGTATCAACATGCGCCCGAAACTGTTCTGGACTCACGACGTGAAAGGTTATGCGCCGGATCCGGGCGGCAACTTCAAGGAAGGCAACAAGTCGATCGGTCTGGGGCTCGAGGCCACTTACCAGAACGCTTACAAAGCCAACATCAGTTACACCAACTATTTTGGCGGCGATTACAACGAGACCAGCGATCGTGACTTCATCGCAGCCTCCGTCTCCTATTCATTCTAAGCAACCAACGACTCGGTAGAAGGAGTTAACACAATGAGAATCATGAGAACCCTGATGTACGGCGCTGTTGCCAGCGCACTGCTGACCTCCGGATCCGCCCTTGCGGCGGTCTCCGCGGAGGAGGCTGCCAAGCTTGGCGATACGCTGACAAAAATCGGCGCCACCAAGGCCGGCAACGGTGATGAAATTCCGGCCTGGGATGGCGGTTTGACCCAGTCGCCAGCGGGCTTTAACCCGGACGACGGCCGCTACATAGATCCATTCCCTGAGGACAAAGAGCTGTTCCGCATTGATCAGAGCAACGTGGATGAGTACTCGGAGAACCTGACTCCGGGCCAGGTCGCGATGATCAAGACCTATGATGACTATTTCATTCCGGTCTATCAGACTCGTCGTACTGCGACTTATCCTGAGCAGGTCATTCAGCAGACCATGGAAAACGCCACTCAGGTTGAGTTGGTGGAAAGTGGTAACGGCATGAAGAATTACCAGACCGCGACCCCGTTCCCGATTCCCCAGAACGGTCTGGAAGTCATTTTCAACCATCTCACTCGCTACCGTGGTGGTTCAATTGACCGCAACGTGGCCCAGGTTACTCCGCAGCCCAACGGTGACTTCAGTGCGGTTAAATTCACCGAGTCGTTCACAGAGCGGGTCGCGCTGTCTGACTACGATCCGTCCGACGATCCGAACGTGATGTTCTACTTCAAGCAGGGTATCACTGCGCCGTCGCGTCTGGCCGGAAACGTTCTGCTGGTACACGAGACCATTAACCAGGTTAAAGAGCCGCGCCGGGCGTGGTTGTACAACTCCGGTCAGCGTCGTGTTCGCCGCGCACCGAACGTAGCCTACGACGGTCCGGGTACTGCAGCTGACGGTCAGCGTACCGCCGATAACCTTGACCTCTACAACGGCGCGCCGGACAAGTACAACTGGGAGCTGGTCGGCAAGAAAGAGATCTATATTCCGTACAACTCCTACCGTGCCGCCAGTGGCGAGCTGGACTACGACGACATCGTCAAGCCGGGTCACGTTGACCAGAGCCTGACTCGCTACGAGCTACACAGAGTGTGGCACGTCAAGGCGACCCTGAAGGACGAAGAGCGTCACGTTTACGAGCAGCGCGACTTCTTCATTGATGAAGATTCCTGGCAGATCTCGCTGATTGATCATTACGACGGCCGTGGCAATCTGTGGCGCGTAGCTGAGGCGCACACCATGCAGATGTACCACCCCAATGCCAATACCCCGGGTTACGCCTTTGAGACCCTGTACGACCTGCTGTCTGGTCGCTACCTGGTGATGGGCCTGACCAACGAAGAAGATGAGCCATACGTATACGGCACTGAGCGTAGCTCGCGGGAATACACCCCTGCAGCACTTCGCCGGTCTGGCGTCCGCTAATGGCGTACTGATAGTGACAGACCCTGGCAGCGGATCCCGCTCCCGGGGTTTGTCGATTAACGGAGGTAATAAACGATGATTGGAATCATGGGTAGCCAACCATTGTTCGAGATTGAAAAACGCCTGCTGGCTCGCCAAGGTGCGTGGCTGGTAAAAACCCGGGAAATTCCTGAGTTGGGGCCCTATCGGTCACAACTGGAGGCTATTGAAGCGCTCTACCGTCACGTGACGATTTGTTCCGGGGTATTGAGAAAGGAAAAACCGGAACTGGCCCGGCAGTTTGTGCAGCATTCGATCACCGAGTGCAAGAAGCCAGACTGCGAGCTGTGTGCCGCGCTGCTGGCTCTTGCACCGGATACGCCGGTGGTTCAGCTAAAGGCCTGAATGCCGGTCTGGCCACGGCCAAGGATCAGGGCGTGAACGTCGTGAGTACCTTCGTAGGTATTGACGGCCTCAAGGTTCATCACGTGACGAATAACGTGGTATTCGTCGGCAATGCCGTTGCCGCCGTGCATGTCACGGGCAACCCGGGCAATGTCCAGGGACTTGCCGCAGTTGTTGCGCTTGAGCAGTGAGATCGCGTCGGGCGTGGCGGTGCCATCGTCCATCATCCGGCCTAGCTGCAGTGCAGCCTGCAGGCCCAGGGTGATTTCCGTCTGCATGTCGACCAGTTTCTTCTGGATCAGCTGATTGGCCGCCAGCGGCTTACCGAACTGGATGCGCTCCAGTGTGTAGCTGCGAGCTGCATGCCAGCAGAATTCGGCCGCGCCCAAAGAACCCCAGCTGATGCCGAAACGGGCTTTGTTCAGGCAGCTGAAGGGACCTTTCAGGCCTTCCACATCCAGCTTATTCTCGTCGGGAACAAAGACCTCGTCCATAAAGATGGAGCCGGTTTCCGAGGCACGCAGGGAGAATTTGCCCGGAATCTTGGGGGTATCCAGTCCCTTGGCGCCATCGCGTTCGATCACAAAGCCGGTCACCTTGCCATCCAACTTGCCCCAGACCACGAATACGTCTGCAATGGGGGAGTTGGTGATCCAGGTCTTGGAACCGCTCACCAGGTAGCCGCCATCCACTTTCTTGGCACGGGTCTCCATGCCAGCGGGGTCGGAGCCGTGGTTGGGCTCGGTCAGGCCAAAGCAGCCGACCAGTTCGCCGGACGCCAGCTTGGGCAGGATGCGCTTTTTCAGGGCTTCCTGGCCGAAGGTGTAGATCGGGTGCATGACCAGCGACGACTGCACGCTCAAAGCAGAGCGATACGCTGAATCAACCCGCTCGACTTCACGGGCAATCAGGCCATAGCAAACGTGGTTCAGGCCCGGGCCGCCGTATTCTTCCGGCAGGGTGGCGCCGAGCATGCCGAGCTCGCCCATCTGGTTGAAGATGGTGCGATCGAAGGTTTCGTGCCGGTTAGCCTCAATAATGCCGGGCATCAGGCGTTGGTCACAAAAGCTGCGGATGCTGTCCCGAACCTGGCGTTCGGTCTCATCCAGTTGCTTGTCGAATTGCAGCAGGTCATCCCAGGGTGCAGAAGCCAGAGCCATGGTGTTTCTCCTCAGTAAAATTCAGTGGTTAACGCGTTCGATAACAGCAGCAATGCCCTGGCCTACACCAATGCACATGCTGATCAGCGCGTAGCGCCCGCCGCTGCGTTCAAGCTGGCGGGTAGCGGTGAGAGCGATACGAGCGCCGGACGCACCCAGTGGGTGGCCTACTGCAATGGCGCCGCCGTTCGGATTCAGTCGCGAATCGGTTGGATCAATGCCCAACCGGGTGGTGCATCCGAGGATCTGTGCGGCGAAGGCCTCGTTGATTTCGATAACGTCCATATCCTTGAGTGTGAGACCGGCCCTAGCCAGGGCTTTCTCACTGGCGGGTACCGGGCCATAACCCATGACGTCGGGCGAGACGCCGGCGATGGCCGACGACACAATACGCGCCCGGGGCTGAATGCCGGCACGTTCGCCGGCCTCGAGAGAACCGATGATCAGGGCTGCGGCACCGTCGTTGATGCCAGAGGCATTGCCCGCAGTCACCACGCCACCCTCAAACAGCGGGCGCAGGCCAGCCAGGGCTTCCGCCGTGGACTGTGGGCGCGGATGCTCGTCCGCACTGACGGTCAGGGCCGGCTTCTTGCGGCCTTGAGGCACCTCAATGGGCAGGATTTCGTTGTCATAAAAACCGTCCTGGCGGGCCGCTTCAAAGCGGGCCTGGCTCTGGGCGGCAAACTGGTCCACCAGTTCCCGATCCAGATTCAGTTCCCGGGCAATGTTGTCGGCAGTTTCCGGCATGCTGTCGGACCCGAAATCGGCCTCAATGCGCGGGTTCGGGAAACGGGCACCAATGGTACTGTCAAAGGCCCGAAAATCGCGGCTAAAGGGCGACTCGCTCTTGGCCATGACAAACGGCGCACGGCTCATGCTTTCGGCGCCGCCGGCGACAAACAGCTCGCCCTCACCACAGCGGATGGCGCGGGCGGAATCGATGATGGCGGCGAGGCCGGAGCCACACAGGCGGTTAACCGTCAGGCCGCCAGTCTCAACGGGCAGACCAGCCAGCAAGCCGGCGTGGCGGGCCAGGTTGCGGGCGTCTTCGCCGGCCTGATTGGTGCAGCCGGCAATCACGTCCTCATAGGCCTCAAGTGCGAAAGCGTTGCGCTCCACCAGGGCTTTGATCACGCTGGCGAGAAGATCATCGGGGCGGACCTTGGCCAGAGCACCGGCATGACGGCCGAAAGCTGTTCTCAGGCCATCGTAGATATATGCGCTCATGTCGGCTTCCTCTAATTAAAGGACTGTGTGTCATTGTGGGCGGACCAGCCCGGCGAAGATAGTGGCCGGGCAATCCTTGTCATTTATGCTAGTATAGTTTCATTCAGCGAAACAGAGTTTTGTAATGAGTTTCGAAAAGACTAATCCGGGTGTGTTTAAAATGCAAGCAGTCACCAAACTTCCAGCGCTGGGTTCGGTGTGACGAGCTCAGAATTCCGTGTAAAAGGTATCGAGCACTGGTTGCTGACTATTGCCGTCACGCTGCAGTTGCTGGCCATGTGTGTTGCCAGCCAGCCACTCAGTGCCCTCGCCGGTGGGCTGTTTCTGGTTGGTTTCCTGTTTGCCGGTCGTCGTCTGCAGGGCTATTCCCGGGGCCTGATGTTGGTGGCGCTGTCGGTCACGGCGTGGCTGACCTATCGTGGCCAGCTCGCGATGCCACAACTGCTGAAGGCGTCCGCCGATGCAGGCTTTTACGCAGCATTTCTGGGTAGCCTGGGGTTGATGCAGTGCCTGGTTCGGCGTTTCGAGGTACTGCGGAAAATTCACGATGTACTGCTTGGCGGGCGCCCGCTCTGGTTGTACCCGAAATACGCGGTAGTCAGTTGCAGTGTCGCCTCGGTGCTGAATTTCGGCATGATGAATCTGTTGTGCGGCACCTTGTCCGAGACCCTGCGTGAGCGGGGAATTACCGGGCAATCGCGGTTGCGCTGGCTGCGCAGCGTACTGATCAGTGTGCTGCGGGGGTTTGCCCTGGTGCCTTTAGTGGCCCCGACCAGTGTCGCCGTTGCCATCCTGACCCGTGAGCTGCCGGCGTTGAACTGGTCGACACTGTTGCCGTTTGGTGCCCTGATTGCCGTGGGACTGATTTTGCTGGGCTGGCTGCTGGAACAGCGCCGGTTCCGGCGGGTCAGTGCCGAGCGGGTCGCCCTGGAGCGGTGGCCCACCGGTACGGTTGGTTTGCTGGTGTTGATGCTGGTGGTTTTCACCACGATGGCGGTGCTGGTGGTGCTGACCGGATTAAAGGTGTCAGCCGCAGCGATGCTGGCAGTGCCCGTTATTACCGTGTTGTACATGCTGTGGAAGGAGCGCGCGCCGGCGGCCATTGTCCGGGAGAGTGCCGGCCAGATCGTCTCCATGAGCAATGAGATGGGGATCTTTGCGGCCTCCGCCATCCTGGGTGTGGCACTCTCCAGCGTGATTCCAAGCGATGCCCTCAGCGGACTGGCCAGTTCCGATGGCGGTGTCTTCCTGCTCGCAGCCGCCGGATTGCTGCTACTGCCGATGCTGTCGGCGATCGGCATCATTCCAATCACGGTCCTGAGCATTCTCGCTGGCTTGCTGCCGCAGCTGGTGGCCGAGGGCATGGACCCGGTGCCGGTGTCGGTCGCCCTGGTGATTGGCTTCTCACTGGCCATGATGCTGTCACCGTTCGGACCTGCTGTGATGCTGCTGTCCCGGTTTGGTCAGGTCTCCCGCTGGAAGGTGGCCTTCCGCTGGAACGGTCTGTTTGTGGTTATTGCCATACCGCTGCTGCTGGTGTTTCTGGCCTTAATAGCCCCGTGAACGGTCAACCACGCCGGTGATGGCCCGGCCCTGGGCGTGGGCCCGGATTTTTGTGGTGATCTGTTTCAGAGTGGATTCCCGCAGTGAACGTGCCGAGATGTGGGGCGTGACGATGATGTTCGGGTGCTGCCAGAAAGGATGATCCGCTGGCAGCGGCTCCTGCCGGAACACGTCGAGTGAGGCCCGGGCTACCTGCCCTTCATCCAGGGCGTCGAGCAGGTCCTGTTCCACCAGGTGCTCGCCCCGGCCGACGTTGATAATCACCGAGTCGGGCTGGAGCTGGCTGAGCAAGTCGTAATTGATCAGGTCCCGGGTGTCGTCTGTGAGCGGCAGGGTGTTTACCAGTACCCGGGAGGCCTGTAGAAATGGCGCCAGGCCGTCGGGGCCGGCAAAGGTGGTTACGCCCGCCAACGAGTGCACGCTGCGCGCCCAGCCGTTCACCCGGTAATCCAGACTGGCCAGGGTACTGGCGACCCGGGTGCCGATCTGGCCCATACCCATGACGCCAATGGGCCACGCACTCCGCTTGATCGAGCGCTGCAGCTGCCACTGGTGCTGATTCTGCTGGGCCCGGTACACCTGCATATTGCGGCTGATTTCCAGCAGCTGGTGCACCACATGCTCGGCCATCTGCACCGACATGCCGGCATCTTCAAGGCGAACCACCGTGAGCTCCGGCGGCAGTTCCGGCAGCGACATCAGGCCGTCGACGCCGGCGCCCAGGTTAAAAATTGCTTTAAGAGACGGCTCGCGGGCAAACAATTCTCCTGGCGGGCGCCAGACAATAGCGTAGTCGGCCATGACGGGGTCGCCGTTCGGGTCCCAGGTCACGACCTCGGCTTCCGGCAGAAGTGCCTTGATAGGCTGGGTCCAGCGTTCGGGTTTGGAGTCCCCGGCGACAAAAAGCACTTTCATGAAGCCTCCGTGTTCGAAAAAGCGGAATGATCTGGTTATGCTGTTTTGCTTGGCAGAATAATATCCCGAAAAGTACCGGTATTTTCGACTAACGATGATCGAAATGGCCCGTTAACCTGAGACATTAAAGAATAGTGTTTCAGAATCGGCACGAATTTTGAACGTTTTTCGAGGTGTTCTGTGGTACTTGATTTTATCAACGATTAAAATACTGCATCTTTTCTATTCATGGGACTTATATCCCGGATACCTGATCAGGCGACGCTGTCGGAGGGCGCCACTATATGTCGAAAGCAGAATCCACCTCACCGGAACTGATGGTTGCCTCCGGTGACGGCGAGCCGGTAAAGCCGGAAAAAGACCGTAAGTTCGTGGAGGCGCTGTCCCGCGGCCTGGACGTTCTGCGCGCCTTCAGTCAGGGCTCCGTTATTCTGGGTAACCAGGATATTGCCCGGATTACCGGTCTGCCCAAGCCTACCGTTTCGCGCATGACCTACACCCTCACCAAGCTGGGTTACCTGAGCTACAACGTGCAGCTGGAGAAGTACCAGCTCAGCTCCGGTGTGCTGGCGCTGGGTTACGCCTACGTGTCGAACCTGAAGGTGCGTCAGCTGGCTAAACCGTACATGGATGAGTTTGCCCGCCAGACCAATATGTCCATTGGTCTGACCTGCCGGGACCGCCTGCACATGATTTATGTGGAGAACCGCCTGCCGCCGGAGGCCTCCCTGCTGCGCATGGACATCGGCCTGAAGCTGCCGATGGCGACCACTTCTGCTGGCCGCGCCTATTACTGCGCGATTACCGATAAGGCGCGCCATGTTATCGACGATGCCATGGAAGCGAAGTACGGAGCCGAGGGCTGGCGGGAAAAAAAGGAAGGGCTCGAGCGCGCCAAGGAGGATTACGAGAAGCACGGTTTCTGCCTATCGCTGGGTGAGTGGGATCGCAACATCAACTCAGCCGGTGTGCCCATTCACCTGCAGGACGGCACCATCATGGCGCTGACCTGTGCCGCGCCATCATACCTGGTGTCTGCTGAGAAGCTGCGTGGATCGGTAGCCCATCAATTGGCCATGCTGGCCGGCGATATCGAATCCCTGGGCGTGTGATTACCGTAGCCGCAGCGCTGCAAACATCCCGGTGAGCGGCCTGGCCCAGTAGGGCGTCGTAAAAAACCGCAGAAGACATTCTGCGGTTTTTTTGTGTCCGGTCTTCAATTGATGGTTGAAACCCCGGAAGATCTACTATTAAATCGTACTCAAGTTTCGCTTGTTAAAACTATATTCCATATTAGGCGAGGAGAGATTATGTCTGAGGTCGTAACTTATAACCGTGAAGGCACCGTTGGCGTCATTACTGTGGACTACCCACCGGTGAATGCCCTGGGTCATGCGGTTCGTTCCGGCCTGTTGGCCGCGCTTGAACAAGGGCTGAAAGATTCCGAGGCCAAGGTGCTGTTGCTGGTGTGTGAAGGCCGCACCTTCATTGCCGGCGCCGACATTCGCGAGTTTGGCAAACCAATTCAGGAGCCATCGCTGCCTGAGGTCATGAATGTATTCGAGAACAGTGATAAGCCGGTGG
>Ga0207908_1000025_pt1 | contig 68921 bp, 61 predicted proteins | sample MalvirmetagMSP81_FD_184224 | JGI IMG/M metagenome (GOLD analysis project Ga0207908, IMG submission 184224) | Marine viral communities from the Deep Pacific Ocean - MSP-81 (SPAdes) | ecosystem: Environmental > Aquatic > Marine > Oceanic | place: Pacific Ocean | collected 2011-04-18
CGTCGCCCAACTGCTGTTCCTGGAGTCCGAAAATCCGGACAAGGATATTCACCTGTACATCAACAGCCCAGGTGGCTCGGTAACAGCTGGTATGTCGATCTACGACACCATGCAGTTTATTAAGCCGGACGTAGCGACCCTGTGTGTTGGCCAGGCTGCCAGCATGGGTGCGTTTTTGCTGGCCGGTGGCGCTGAAGGCAAGCGTGCCTGCCTGCCGAATTCTCGGGTGATGATTCACCAGCCGCTGGGTGGCTACCAGGGTCAGGCGACCGATATTGAGATCCATACCCGTGAGATCCTCAAGATCCGTCATACCCTGAACTCAATTCTGGCGCACCACACCGGCCAGGATCTGGACACCATCGCCAAGGACACGGACCGTGACAATTTCATGGATCCGGCACAGGCGAAAGAGTATGGGCTGATTGATTCTATACTTGATAAGCGCGTCCCGAATAAATAATACTGGAAGCAATCGCATCATTCTTGGCCGGCGTAATAGCCAGTAACGCCGGCTAACTAAGATCAGAGGTATTTCAATGGCAGATGAAAGAAACGGCAGAGGCGACGATAACGGCAAGTTGCTCTACTGCTCGTTTTGCGGAAAGAGCCAGCATGAAGTCCGCAAGCTCATTGCAGGGCCCTCGGTGTTCATCTGCGACGAGTGTGTTGACCTGTGCAATGACATCATTCGTGAGGAAATTCAGGAGAATTCCCAGGAAGAGGCCAGCGACCGGCTCCCGACTCCCGCAGAGATACGCGACACGCTGAACGAATACGTCATCGGCCAGGATCGCGCCAAGGTTGTGCTGTCGGTAGCGGTTTACAACCACTACAAGCGCCTGCGTTACGGTGAAGGCAAGGCGGATGTTGAGCTTGGCAAGAGCAACATCCTGCTGATCGGTCCGACCGGTAGTGGTAAGACCCTGCTGGCCGAGACCCTGGCGCGGATGCTGAACGTTCCGTTCACCATCGCCGATGCAACCACGCTGACCGAAGCGGGCTACGTGGGTGAGGACGTCGAGAACATCATCCAGAAGCTGCTGCAGAAGTGCGATTACGATGTCGACAAGGCCCAGCGCGGTATTGTCTATATCGATGAGATCGATAAGATTTCCCGGAAGTCAGATAACCCGTCAATTACCCGGGACGTCTCCGGCGAAGGTGTGCAGCAGGCATTGCTGAAGCTTATTGAGGGTACCGTGGCCTCGGTTCCGCCTCAGGGTGGGCGCAAGCATCCGCAGCAGGAATTTCTGCAGGTGGACACCGGCAACATTCTGTTTATCTGTGGCGGCGCTTTTGCGGGTCTGGATAAGGTGATTCAGGAGCGTTCCGAGCGCAGTTCCATTGGCTTCTCGGCCTCTGTGGTCAGCCAGGAAGACACCAAGAGCACTGGCGACATCATCAAGGATGTTGAAACCGAGGATCTGGTCAAATTCGGCCTGATTCCCGAGTTTGTAGGTCGTCTGCCGGTGGTGGCGACACTGACCGAGCTGGACGAGCCCGCGCTGGTGCAGATCCTGACCGAGCCCAAGAACGCGCTCACCAAGCAGTATCAAAAGCTGTTTGATATGGAAGGGGTTGAACTCGACTTCCGTGAAGACGCCTTGCGCGCGGTTGCACGCAAAGCCATGGAGCGCAAAACCGGCGCACGTGGTCTGCGTTCGATCATGGAAGCCACGCTGCTGGATACCATGTACCAGATTCCTTCTGAGCATGACGTCGCCAAGGTGGTCATCGATGAAAGTGTGATCGACGGGGATTCCGAACCCTTCAAGATCTACGCGAGCAATGACCACGCCAAGGCAGTGCCGGAAGATTGATCCGGCGTTTGGTCGGAAGTTAAAACGAAAAGGGGCGGAAACGCCCCTTTTCGCGTTTTGTATCCCCGTTTTTCCAGTCTGTTTCGTATGGTAAAGAGATTGCAATTTTTACGGTCGCCCCAATGAAGGGTGGTAAGCTCAAAGAAACACCGTCAGAGGATTCCCTATGACCCGGATACCTGAACATACTGTGCAAGACTACCCGTTGCTGCCGTTGCGTGATGTGGTGGTGTTCCCGCACATGGTGGTCCCGCTGTTTGTGGGCCGCGAGAAATCCATCCAGGCCCTCGAAGCCGCGATGGAAGGCAGTAAGGAAATCCTCCTGGTTGCCCAGCGCGACGCCTCGACCGACGAGCCGGGCCCCGCTGATGTGTTTGATATGGGGACGTTGGCAACGGTCCTGCAGATGCTCCGGCTGCCAGATGGCACCGTAAAGGTCCTGGTCGAAGGTAACGCCCGGGCCACCATCAGTGATATCACCGAAGGCGAATACCTGTCCGGTGGCGCAACCCTGATGGATGAGGAAGGGTTGCCTGAGCGTGAACAGGACGTGCTCATCAAGACCCTGATGGATGAGTTTGAAAAGTACGTAAAACTCTCCAAAAAAGTGCCTTCGGAAGTATCCAATGCTCTCACCGGCATCGAAGATCTGGAACGTCTGGCCGACACTATGGCTGCGCACCTGGAAATGCGGATCCCGGAAAAGCAGGAACTGCTGGAAGCCCTGGATGTGCGCAAGCGGGTTGACCTGCTGCTGGGCAAGCTGGACGGTGAAATCGACTTGATTGAAGTCGAGAAGCGTATTCGTGGTCGCGTCAAGAAACAGATGGAGCGCAGCCAGCGCGAGTACTACCTGAACGAGCAGATGAAGGCCATTCAGAAAGAAATGGGCCAGCTCGGTGAGGGCAACAACGATTTTGAAGAGCTGGAGCAGAAGCTTGAAGAAGCCGGTCTGCCCGAGGAAGCCCGCAAGAAGACCGAAGCTGAACTGAACAAGCTCAAGATGATGTCGCCGATGTCAGCCGAGGCCACGGTGGTTCGTGGCTACATCGACTGGATGCTGGCGGTTCCCTGGAAGAAGCGCAGCCGGGTTCGTCACGACATCGAAAAGGCGCGCGAGATTCTTGACCGGGATCATTACGGCCTGGACGAGGTCAAGAAACGTATCCTTGAGTACCTGGCGGTACAGAGCCGGGTCAAGAAGGTGAAAGGTCCGGTGCTTTGCCTGGTAGGCCCTCCTGGTGTTGGTAAAACCTCGCTGGGTCAGTCCATCGCCCGGGCCACTAACCGGAAGTACACCCGGATGGCACTTGGTGGCGTGCGCGACGAAGCAGAGATTCGCGGCCACCGCAAAACCTACATTGGTGCACTGCCGGGCAAGCTCCTGCAGAAGCTGTCCAAGGTGGGCGTAAAAAACCCGCTGTTCCTGTTCGATGAAATCGACAAGATGGGCATGGACCACCGTGGTGATCCGGCGTCCGCATTACTGGAAGTGCTGGATCCGGAGCAGAACCACACCTTTAACGACCATTACCTGGAGGTCGATTACGACCTCTCCGATGTGATGTTCGTGTGCACCTCCAACTCCATGGATATTCCGCCGGCCCTGCTGGACCGGATGGAAATTATCCGTATCCCGGGTTACACCGAGGAGGAGAAGGTCAACATCGCGTTGCGTTATCTGCTGCCCAAGCAGATCAAGGCCAACGGCCTGCGCAAGGATGAACTGGTGATTTCTGAGGAAACTCTTCGGGACCTGATTCGTTACTACACCCGTGAGGCGGGCGTACGTGGCCTTGAGCGCGAGATCGCGAAGATCTGCCGTAAGGTGGTGCGGGAGCACGTTGAGGCCAACGACAAGGCCTCTGTGACACTTCAGCCGGACATGCTGGAGGATTACTCCGGTGTGAAGAAGTTCAAGTACGGTTTGGCGGAAGAGAAAAACCAGATTGGCCAGGTTACCGGCCTGGCCTGGACCCAGGTGGGTGGCGAACTGCTGACCATCGAGTGTGCGCTGACACCGGGTAAGGGACGGGTGGTCAAGACCGGTTCCCTCGGTGACGTCATGCAGGAGTCCATCCAAACGGCTCTGACCGTGGTTCGCAGTCGCGCACCCGGGCTCGGAATTGCGGACGATTTCCATGAGAAACACGATCTGCACGTCCACGTTCCCGAAGGGGCAACCCCGAAAGACGGTCCAAGTGCCGGTATTGGTATGTGCACCGCGCTGGTTTCTTCATTGACCAAAATTCCGGTCCGTGCGGATGTCGCTATGACTGGTGAGATCACCCTTCGGGGTCGGGTTCTGGCCATTGGCGGACTCAAGGAAAAGCTCCTCGCGGCCCACCGCGGCGGAATCAAGACTGTCTTGATTCCCGACGAAAATGTTCGAGATCTCAAAGAGATACCGGACAATATCAAGGAATCTTTGGAGATCCGTCCGGTCAAATGGATCGACGAAGTGTTGGACATTGCCCTGGCGTACCCGCCGGAGCCGCGCACTGCAGATGAGTCCTCAGAAGCTGGCTCAGGCAAGCCTCGTGACGAAGAAGGCGACGCTGCAGAGCGCATAAATACACATTAAAGCCTTGATGAGTTGTTGACATGCCAGAGAGCCCGTTGGTATAACTGTTTCGCCGTGAAGCAGCCAATACCAAGGGCTCCCGCGCATTAAGTGCCTATTCCAAGCACCGGTTAACAACCGCAAGGAATAAGAAAAGTGAAGAATGGAATTCTCCGACCGCCTATGCGATAGTCGAGAGCGTCCTAGAAAAAACAATCCAACCTATAACATCTTCAACCTGAAATCGAAGGGGTTTAGTGTGAACAAGTCCGAACTTATTGATGCAATTGCAGAATCCTCAGATATTTCCAAAGCAGCCGCTGGTCGTGCTCTGGATGCAATGACCAACTCCATCACCGGTGCCCTGAAGAAGGGTGATCAGGTAACTCTGATCGGTTTTGGTACTTTCTCTGTAAAAGAGCGTGCTGCTCGTACCGGTCGTAACCCGCAGACTGGTGCCGAGATCAAGATTGCGGCCTCCAAAGTGCCTGGGTTCAAAGCAGGCAAGGCCCTGAAAGACGCCGTTAAGTAACGGTTCTTTCTCTGGCAGCTCCTGTCGCAGGGAGCTGCTCAGCAAGAATTCAAGGCGCATTCCGAATAGGGTGCGCCTTTTTACGTTCAGTGCCCCTACGCTTATCGCCAAACGCTGAAAACTGCACGACCTTGAACAGGGATTCGGGAGAAACATGCTTCAAGATATTCGGGAAAACGCCCAAGGCACCATTGCCAAAATCATTATCGGTTTGCTGATCGTGTCTCTATCCATTTGGGGAATGGACGCCATCATCGGCGGCTTCTCCGGTGAGCCGGAAGTGGCAACGGTAAACGGTGAAGACATCACAGAACGCGAGTTTCTCCGTCTGGTCCAGATGGAAAGTCAGCGTCGACTATCCCGCATGGACAGCCCGGATCCGTCTCTACTGAACGAAGATCAGATTCGCAAAGACGTTCTGGAGTCGTTGATTCAGCAGCAGGTGCTAATCCAGGACGCCGACAGCCAGGGCCTGGCCCTGACCGATGCCGATATCGACGCGCTGATCACCCAGATGCCCCAGTTCCAGGTTGAGGGTCAGTTTAATCGTGACCGCTTTGTCTCGACCGTTCGCAATATGGGGATGGGCGTGGCGGAATTCCGCGAAGCTATGCGTAAGCAATACGTGGTCAACCAAATCCGCGCCGGTATTGTGCAAAGCGGCGTGGCGGCGAACGAGAACGTCAGCCATTTGCTGCGTATCCAGAACCAGACCCGGGATTTCCGTGTTGTGACGGTGCCTGAGAGCGCTGTCGCCGATCAGGTGGAAATCACCGAAGACGAAGTGCAGGCGTTCTACGACGAGAACAGCAGCGCCTTCAAACAGCCTGAGCAGGTCGATGCCGCCTATATCACCTTGTCCCTGGGTGCCTTGGCAGAATCCATCGAAATCAGCGAAGACGAGCTTCAGGCGTATTATGAAACCCGTGCCGATGATCTGGCCCGGGAAGAGCGCCGTGCAGCGCACATCCTGATTGAGGATGGCGAGGACGCTGACCAGACCATGGCAACTCTGCAGCAGAAGCTTGCCGACGGAGCTTCGTTCGCGGATCTGGCTCAGGAATATTCGATTGATACCGTTTCTGCCGAAGAGGGCGGTGATCTTGGCTATGCCGGCCGTGGTGTATACAACGGGGCGTTTGAAGAGGCTCTGTTCGCCCTGGAAGAGGGGGAAGTCTCCGAGCCGGTCGAAACCAGCTTCGGGGTACACCTCATCAAACTGGAAGACGTGCGCCGTTCGGATGTACCTCCGCTGTCTGAGATTGAAGGTCAGCTTCGCAGTGAACTGGCCCGCGAGCGCGCCGAAGAACGCTTTGCCGAGATTCGGACCCAGCTGGCGGATTCCGCTTACGCCGCCGATGATCTTGCCGGCCCGGCCGAGGAACTTGGCCTGGAAGTGCGCGAAGCCAAAGGTATTACCCGTAATGGCGGAACCGCGCCCTTTGATCACGAAGGCCTGGTGCGCCAGCTGTTCTCCACTGACGTGGTTGAAGATGGCTACAACACTGAGCTGATCGATGTTGGCGACAACGTGTCTGTGGTGGCTCGTGTGCGCGAATACCGCGACGCCCAGCAGTTGGCCCTGGAAGAGGTTGCCGCGGACGTGCGTGCCTCTCTGAAAGCTCAGGAAACTCGTGCCGCCTTGAGTAAGCGTGCTGAAGAGATCATCGCAGGCCTTGAGTCGGGCCAGTCACTGTCAGAGCTGGGTGCCAGCGACTGGGTCCGCTACGATGCGAAATCCCGTAATGATCAGGGCGCCGGAGCGGCTGTCATGCGGGCAGTATTCTCGCTGTCCCGTCCTGCCGAAGGTGAGATCAGCTATGGCCAGTCGGTCAGTGGCAGCAGTGCTGCTGTGGTAGCGCTTGATGGCGTCAACGAGGGCGCCGTGGATGAAACCTCAGCTGAGTTCGGACAGCTGGAAGAATTCCTGGCGTCTCTCGAGGGGCAGCGTGAATACGGCGCCTACCAGCAGTTCCTGCGCAATCGTGCGGAAGTTGAACGGCCGTAAGCGAGTCGTCAGAGCGCTCGACTGAGAGCGCGCTGCAGTCCACTAAAAAGCCCGGGATTTTCCCGGGCTTTCTTGTTAGTTAGCCTTGTTGATGAACACTTGCGGGATCTCGCCGCGGGTATCAAAGTAAAAACCGTAAATGCCGGTTTCAGGTGGCATGAAGCGGAAGTTCTCAAAGACCGCCGAGCAATTGGCATTGACTGGCTGGTCCAGTTGTACGTTTTCGTCTTCCTTCTCTGACAGGTAACCGCAGTTGGTGCCGGAGCTCCAGTTGGCATCGCCGAATTTGAATTCATAAGGCTGGCCATCGGCCTTCAGCTTGACTTCGGTACGGTACAGACCGGCTTCCACTTTTTTCACTTTGTACTCCGGCAGGGCATCCCACCAGGCAAACTGGCCTCGCAGGTACAGGGAATCACTGTAGTCACGTTCGCCGCCTGTCGTTGCACAGCCTGCAGACAAGGCCATTACTGACGCCAGCGCCAGGGTTTTCAGTTTGTTGTTCATATCGGTACTCCTGGTTGATAGAAGGCCGCCGACACGATGCCGGCGGCCTGGCTCTCCACTTCTCACAAAGGGAAAGTAATCGGTTGGGTCACTTTGCAAAAACCGCCACAGACAGTGCGGGCACGGTGAAGTCGCCATTGCTGGCACCGGCGCCGTTGGTCGGGGAGGTAGCCGCAGAGACGGTAAAGCTGCCGGTAAGAGTGGTGCTCAGGGTCTGGGTGCTGTTGCTGCCGTTGATCAGAACCACCAGTTCGTCATTGCCGGCGTTCAGGTCACTCAGACCGTTACTGCCGTCGTCGAGTAGACGGTAGGCGATCAAGCCGGGGATCTGGGCCGGGCCGGTATTGAGAAAGTGCAGACGCTGCTGGACGTCCTCGGCGGTTTGCAGTCGGAATAACGGGCTGCTTGCACGAGCTGCTAGCAGCTTCTGTACCTGTTCGTTGGTGTAGGCGATGGCACCCGGGGTCGGGTTGGCATTGCTGCCGGCCCCTTCGATTACCCGGAGAATCAGCGGCCAGTTGGCGCCGTCCTTGTCCTGCCGCGGCAGGCCACGGTTCCAGGCCGATGCTTGATAGCTGAAGTCCACCTCGTTGTACCAGTCGCCGGAATCGTAGCTGTCACGTTCCATGGATTTTGAGCGGAGCAGCTCCGATCCCATGTGCAGGAAGGGGACGCCCTGGCTCAGGATGGGAATGGACAAGCCAACCACCTGCATCTGGGCGCGTTCCATCACGGTTGCCGCGTAGGGCGCCTTGTACTGGTTGTTGTCCCACAGAGTCTGGTTGTCGTGCTTGGACACGTAGTTGATGATTTCCTGTGGGTCGGCGGTGTATCCGGCGTTCTGGCCGTTGTAGTCGATCTCGCCACCGGTTTTCTCAGTGCCATCAGCAGCAACAAACCGATAGTCGGCGAGGCTGCCGGCAATGCCCACGCGAATCCAGTCACTGCGTTGCAGGAGCGCATCCTTTTCCGACTGGGCGCCGGAGGAGAGGTTGTTGGGGTTGGTGAACAGGCCATTACTGAAGCCCTGGTTGGCACGGATACCGTCCTCGCTGTCGAACGGGCCACCGCCGCGGACGGCATCCCGAAGACGGTCGTTAAAGGACCCAATGCCGGTGCCGGCCATATTGGCCTGGATGGCGTTCTCGCCGCGGGCGTTATTGGCGACTTCGCCAAAGTTCCAGCCTTCACCATAGAAGTAGGTGTCTGGGTCGACCGCCTGAACGGCGGCCAAGGCCTTGGTCATGTTGGTCAGCATATGATGGCCCATGAGGTCGAACCGAAAGCCGGAGATCTTGTAATGCTCGGCCCAGGTCACCAGGGAGTCGATCATCAGCTTTTCCATCATGGCGTGCTCAGACGCCGTGTTCTCACAGCAAGTGGAATTCTCGACCTGGCCGGTTTCCGGGTTCTGGCGGTGGTAATAACCGGGCACCAGCTTGTCCAGTACCGAGTTGGCTGCCAGCCCGGAGGAGTTGGTGTGGTTGTAGACCACGTCCATCACCACGTTCAGGCCCAGGTTAGTGGCGGATTGGACCATCTCACGAAATTCCACAATGCGCTGGCTACCGTTGGCGTCGGTTGCGTAGCTGCCCTCGGGGACGGTGTAGTGGACCGGATCGTAGCCCCAGTTGAAGCTGTCCAGGCCGCGCAGGGTGTTATACAGGGCTTGGGCGTCGCCGGTTTTCGGATCGAACGATTCGAGCACCGAGCGAATGCTGTTGCCACCGCTGCAGTGGGCCGCGTAGTCGTTTGCCGCCTGTGGTGACTGCTCGCACAGGCGGGAGAAGTCGTCGTCGATATCAACCACCTGGGCTGGATTTTCGTTGACGGTGGCGATGTCGAATGCCGGCAGCAGGTGCAAATGGCTTACGCCTGCATCGGCCATGGCTTTGAGGTGGGCGACACTGTCGACCGACCCATCGGCGGGTTGGCTGAACGCCTTGTACTTGCCGCGGAATGCGGTGGCGACGGTTTCATCGGTGGCACTGAAATCACGGATGTGGGTCTCATAGACCACCACGTCTTCGGGGGCAGCCAGGGCCGGTGGGTTGGTACTGCTCCAGCCGGTTGGAGCCAGGGCCGGGTCGGTCAGGTCAACAATCTGGGCATACTGACCATTGGCTGACAGGCTCAGGGCGTAAGGGTCAGACACCATGGTGGTTTCAATGGCACTCGTCCGCGGATGATAGACGGTCACCTCATACTGATAGTATTGCCCGAGTAGCTCGCTGCTGGAGCCGGTGTGGCGCCACACGCCGTCGGTGCCGGCGTTGGTCATCGAATGGGTGTCAAGTAACTGGCCGGCGTCGTCGAGCAGGTGCAGGCGAACGTTTTGGGCGGTGGGCGCCCATACAGCGAAATCCACGTCGCCGCCGTTAACCACCGCACCCAGCGCGCCATCGTAGGCATAGAGCGCATCGAGTGCGCCTGGAATCTGTACCTGGGTGGCGATCAGAAGTTTGCCGCTATCGGTATAGGCGGCTGCTACGAGTTGCCCGGTCAGTGCCTTCCGGATGGTGGCGTTGTCCGCGATTACCTCATAGGCGGGCCAGCCGCTCAGGTGCGGAAATTTGTCTTTCAGGGACTGGGTCAAAGTGGTCGCTCGCAGCTCAATCACCTTGCCGCCGGTCAGGTCCTTGCTCCGGTCGTCTATCTTGATCCGGGCCTTGGTGTCGTACCTGAGTTCCATGCGGTTCAGTGCTTCGGTGCCTTTAAAGACCAGGGTGGTGTCATTCACCCAGTGTGCCTGGGCACCTGCAATGGTGATTTTGTCCGCTTCTATCGGTGTTTGGGAAAGCTCCTGCTTGCCACTCAGGGTAAAAATACGGTTGCCGAGATCGTCAAAATGCCAGCGGTGATCAGTGCCGCCAATGTCTTTTTCGTCGCCTTTGTGGACGATGAAGTTCAGGCAGTTGCCGGCTTCGCGCATGGGAATGAAGTAGTAGGCACCGTAGGTATCGCTGATGCCGTCCGGAAGGCGGGGGGTGTTCCAGTCAGTGGGTACGTTTTCGGCCAGGCCATCGCAGCCTGCGGCGGCGTTGTTCCACAGGTGCAGGCCCCAGCCGGTGTAGTTTTCGTCGGGCCGCTTGTAATACAGCAGGGCTTCGTTGACACCCGGTTCAAGCAGGGCTTCAGCGGGCTGTTCGCCCTCGTCTTTTTTGCAGCCGGTGAGCGCAAGCACCATAGTCAGTGCAAAGCTACCCGCCATCAGTTTTTGATCAGGCATGGAGAATGTCCTTTTTTCCCTTGTTGTTGTTTGTGCAGCCCAGAGGGGCCAAGGTCATGGTTGCGCGGTGCGTCGGCCAGGACATCCTTCGGCCAACTTTTTTTTAGGGCGTAGGGGGATTGCGGTAGGGGTAGTAGAAATACGTAGAGGGATGGTCGGCCACAAAAAAGGCCGGCATAAAGCCGGCCCAAGAGGTCCAACAACGCTAAAAGATTTCTAGAGACTTACCACCAGGCTTCGATCTGGGCGCCGATCTGAACGTCGCCGTCGACGCCTTCGCCGCTGCGGGCGGCTTCTGCTTCGTCACCGAAGAAGGTGGCTGCGTAGGCGCGGATGACCGGGCGTGCCCAGTAGCCGGGGCCGGCCTGCCACTGTTGGGCGATGGCGAACTTGCCGAGATCCTGGGAATCGTCAAACCATGGACGGTCGGTTTCGCTGTAACCCACCTCGATAGCGGTACTCATAACATTGGTCCAGTTGTAGACCGGGCGCGCAACAATGCTCAGGCGCTCACCGTCGTCAGCGGAGGCGTCATGGGACTCGGCGCGCTCATAAACCACAGAGTGGCCCAGGTCCCAGCCGCTACCCAGCTTGATGACACCGTGGTTCAGTACACGCCAGCTGGATTCAAAGTAGCCGGCGTTGTTATTGGCCACGCGACCACCACTGGCGTTTTCCGCGTTGGTAAAGCCCATGGAATCGGCGCCGTACTGGACAGCAAATTTGTTGAAGCCACCCATCACGCCTGACGACAGCTCAGCGGTGAAAAAGTAACCGTCCTGGTCATCAAAACCGGCGTCTTCTTGCTGGTCGGTCAGGTCCGCCATGGCGTAGATGCCGATCAGTTCGAGGTTGTTGCCACCGGCCAGCGGGAATGAGTAGCGAACATCGATCTTGTTGTTCTGAACGATGTCGTCATTTTCGCTGTTGTCAGAGTTGGTGTAGGCAACGGACAGCCGGCCGGCGCCTGCTTTGATGTTCTCGACACCGGCACCGTAGCCGGAGTTGCTGACGTAGAACAGGTCGAGCTGGTGAATGTCTTTACGCTGGTAAAAGCGCTTGCCGGCCCACAGTGTGGCGCCCGGCAGGGATTCGATGACGTTGTTGGCGGATACGTAAAGCTGACGCAGAGCGAGATCGCCACCGCCGTAAGGGTTGGAGCTGTTCCGCGTAACTTCTTCGGTGGCAAAGTCGATGCCACTGATATTGTTGGCGCCGTCCAGGGCCTGGTAGTCGTTACCCTGCTGGTTGGTGCTGTATGCAATCATTGAGTCGAAGCGGAAGGTGGCTCCGTCCTGGCTGAACAACTCGTCGCCCAGACCGATTTCGGCGTAGGTGTCGCATTCGTCGGCCAGTCGACCAACGTAGTGGCCAACGGCGCCATTACCAAAGCAAGTTTGCTCACCACCACTGTTCAGGTTGGTGGAGGCGCCTGCACGGGCATAGCCGTGAAAGTCGACTGCAATGGCTGGGGTGGCCATAACGGCAGCTGTTACCGCGGCAGCCAGAGGAAGCTTGTTAATAGAGAAGCGCTTATTGTTCTGCATCATCTGAGTCCTGTGCTTTTTGTCATTTTTAAATGTCTGGGAAGCGGATGATCAGGTTAAGACTATGAATAGCCGTGGCCAGACCGTGCCTCCGGTTCCCGCGATTGCAGCTCCTGCCAATCAGACATTGGGAAACCGGATTTCATAGTGTTGTAACGTAGGGGTTAGTACATCCTCCGCCCAAAAGAATTTGGGGGGGTAGACTTGAGGGGGAGGAGGGGCGTAGATCTGTAAGCCTCACGTGTCTGTCGGTTGAATCGACACGTGAGGCCCGTTGGCGGGGTTATTCGGATGGCAGTCGGGTGGGCTTGAGACTTTCCTTGATCTTCTTCAGGTGGCCAAGAAAATCAGCGCCCCGTTTCAGGGTGACGCCCGTGGCCAGGATATCGATCACGGTCAGGTGGATGATCCGGGACGACATGGGCATGTAAACCTCGGTGTCCTCGGGTGCGGTGACCCCCACGACCACGCTGCAGACAGCGGCCAGGGGCGAATCGGGGTTGGTGATACCGATCACGGTTGCGCCATTGGCGCGGGCCAACTGGGCAATATCCACAGTTTCACGAGTGCGCCCGGTGTAGGAGATGAGAACGATGACGTCTCCCACGTTGGCACCGGCTGCCACCATGCGCTGCATTAACGCGTCATCGTAGGACATCACCGGAATATTGAAGCGGAAGAACTTGTGCTGGGCATCCAGCGCGACCGAAGCGGAGCCGCCCATACCAAAGAAATTGATCTGCTTGGCCTGGATCAGGTAATCGATGGCGGAGGCCAGGGCCTTTGGGTCCAGCGCCTGGCGGGCCTTGTCGAGACTGGCAATGGTGCTGAGCATGATCTTGTCGGCAAATTCCGAGACCGTATCGTTTGCCTCGACGTTCTGGCCAACATAGGGGGTACCGGTTGCGATGCTCTGCGCCAGCCGAATCTTGAAGTCCGGGAAGCCGGTGGCGGAAAAGCCGCGGCAGAACCGGTTGACCGTGGGTTCGCTGACGTTGGCGGCTCGAGCAAGCGCAGCTATGCTGTAGCGAGTTGCGGCGCTGGGATCCCGAAGAATGGCTTCTGCTACTTTGCGCTCGGATTTGTTGAGACTGTCCAGTCGGGACTGAATGTCGGTAAGCAGGTTTTCATCACGGTGCGCCTGATTCGCGGCCATTAAAAAGTACTCCCTGACTCTTTGGCGTTCGTTGTTGTTCGACGGCGCTGATTATACCGCGTTTCTTTTTGTTTTTGGGTAGTAAAAATGTCATTTAGTGCATTTTTTCCTTGGAAAACCCGTTCCCTGATGTCATTATTTGCATAAAATTACTACATTGAACGACGACATCCAAAGGCGAGCCGACTGGCGTTGTGATCGCCTTACCCACCGGAGAGAAGGATCCAATGGCCAATAAAAGCAATACCCGTTGTGACCTTATGCTGTTTGGCGCGCTGGGCGATCTCGCTCAGCGCAAGCTGTTTCCTGCACTGTACCAACTGGAGAGGGCCAGGCTGCTTGCTGACGGCAGCCGCATTCTCGCCGTAGCGCGCACGGAAGCGGACACCGACAGCGTTCGGCAGCAATTGCTCGAAAAACTGAAGCAACACGTCAAACCGGAAGAGTTTGATGCCGGGGTTGCCGACAAGTTTTTGCAGCGGGTTGATTATCAGATTCTCGATTTCAGCAATCCTGAAGGCTTCAGTGTTCTCAACGACTGGCGCGATGACGCCCATAACGAGCTGATCGCTTACATGGCGACTCCGCCGTCCATGTACGGTGTGATTGCCCGTAACATGCGAGCGGCAAACTGCTGTAACCAGAACACCAGGGTAGTGGTAGAAAAACCCATTGGTCACGATCTTGAGTCCTCCAAGGTGATCAACGACGAGCTGGGCGAGGTGTTCAATGAGAACCAGCTGTTCCGCATCGATCACTACCTGGGTAAGGAAACGGTACAGAATCTGATCGCCCTCCGTTTTGCCAACAACCTGTTCGCATCTCAGTGGGATCAGAACCACATTTCCCATGTTGAAATCAGCGTTGCGGAGAGTGTGGGTATTGAGGGCCGGTGGGGCTATTTTGATCAGGCCGGCCAGATCCGGGACATGATCCAGAACCACTTGCTCCAGCTGCTGTGCCTCATTGCCATGGATCCACCGTCGGATCTGTCTGCAGACAGTATTCGTGATGAGAAGGTGAAGGTGCTTAAGGCGCTGAAGCGGGTAACTCCGGACATGATGGAAAGCCACGTGGTTCGTGGCCAGTACACTGCGGGTACCAGCAATGGCAAGCCGGTCCCCGGTTACCTTGAGGAAGAGGGGGCCAACAAGGGCAGCGATACCGAGACCTTTGTGGCGCTGAAGGCTGAAATCGACAACTGGCGCTGGTCCGGTGTGCCGTTTTACATCCGCACTGGAAAGCGGCTGCCGGAGAAGCTTTCCCAGATCATCATTCATTTCAAGCCTGCGCCTCATTACATCTTCGATCCCGATCAGAAGCACCTGGCCAACAACAAGCTGATTATCCGGTTGCAGCCGGATGAGGGCATGTCGCTGAAGATCCTGACCAAGGATCAGGGACTGGATAAGGGTATGCGACTGCGCCAGGGCCCGCTGGAGCTGACCTTCTCGGAGACCTTTGATACCGACCGGATTCCAGACGCCTACGAGCGTCTGCTGTGGGAGGTGATGAAAGGCAATCAGTACCTGTTTGTCCGTCGGGACGAGGTTGAACACGCCTGGCGCTGGGTTGACCAGGTTATCCAGAACTGGCGCGACAGTGGTGCTCCTCCCAAGCGCTATGCCGCGGGTACCTGGGGCCCGGTGGCGTCCATCGCCATGATCACTCGGGACGGAAGGAGCTGGTATGAAGACGCCTGATATTCAATTGCCTGAGGGTATGCAGCCGCGCTTCGGGGAAACCCCAGAGCAGGTAGCAGTGGCGCTCGCCGATGCTGTCGCCGAGGTTCTTGAATCGCGTCTGGCGCAGGCTGCCCGCGCCAGTCTGGTGGTTTCCGGTGGCTCAACACCGCTGCCATTTTTCAAGGCTCTGTCTGAGAAGGCGCTCGACTGGCAGCGGGTTGATGTGCTGTTGGCGGATGAGCGCTGGGTTCCCGAGGATGATCCGGCCAGCAATACCCAACTGGTGAAGGCGCATCTGTTGCAGGGCAAGGCTGCAGCGGCCAACTACCTGTCGCTCAAGCAGCAGGGCGCGACCCCGCTTGAGGGCCTGGAGGCGGTGAAAGCGGAATTGGCCGATTTGGCGTTGCCCCTGGATGTTCTGATTCTCGGTATGGGGAATGACGGCCATACCGCGTCACTGTTTCCGGATGCACCGGAGCTGGCTGAGGCGATCAGTGCCGACTGCCCGGACCGGGTGGCTGCGGCCACACCGCCTTCCCAATCCCAGCAACGAATCACACTGACCTGGCCGGCATTGAAGGATGCGCGGTTTACCGCTCTGCACCTGAAGGGCCAGGACAAGCTCAAGACTCTGGAGCAGGCACTTGCCAATCCGAGTGACGTGATGGCGATGCCAGTGCGCGCTTTTCTTCAGCCTGGACTCAATGTGTTCTGGAGTCCCTGAGTCTGCTTTAAATGATTTTTTGGAGTAAAAAACCATGACCCAACTTTCTGAATTCCAGCGCGAGCGCGTTCAGGCCGTGTTGGCGGCCTCGCCCCTGGTGCCGGTTATCGCGATCAATGAACTGGAAGACGCTGTTCCGCTGTGCCAGGCGCTGGTTGACGGTGGTATCAACGTGCTTGAGATCACCCTCAGGACCGAGCATGGTGTCGCTGCGATCAAAGCCGTGCGTGAAGCCATCCCTGATGCCTGGGTTGGCGCCGGTACGGTCACCAGTGTCGCCGAGTATCGCAAGGTCGAGGCGGCGGGCGCCCAGTTCGTGATTACCCCTGGTGTGACCGAAGCCATTCTTGAATTTGGCGTGACCTCGGAAGCTCCGTTGCTGCCCGGCATTTCAACCGTGTCGGAACTGATGATGGGCTATGCCCTGGGTTACCGCGAGTTCAAATTCTTCCCGGCGGAAGTGTCAGGCGGTGTGCCTGCGCTGAAGGCGTTTAGCGGGCCATTCAGTGATGTGGTTTTCTGCCCGACTGGCGGTATTCGTCGCGATACGGCGAAAGACTACCTGGCGCTGAAGAACGTGAAGGCGGTGGGCGGTTCCTGGCTGACACCTGCGGATGTGGTTGCTGCCAAAGATTGGGCGCAGATCACTAAGATTGCGCGAGACAGTCTCGCGGACTTGTAAGAAGTGCCCTTGCGGCCAGCGCCAATAACAACGCTGGCCGCAAGGTTTGTTCACGCTCCGTTCAAAGTGTTCTGTTCGAAGTGTGAGCGCAGGTTTTCGATCCCCGTATTAGCGGATTTCTGAACCCACCTTTACGATCTTCATGGTGTTGGTACCACCCTGGGCATTCACGTAGTCGCCCTTGGTAATCACCACCAGATCCCCCTCGCTAACAACCTCACGATTAACCAGTTCTGACACGGCCAGGGCATTGGTTTGCTCGTTCGGAATCTTGGCAGAGTCGAACGGTATGGTCTGGACGCCCCGGAACATGACTACCCGGTGCTGAGTTGAATGATGACGGGAGAAGGCAAAAATCGGCAGGCTGGACTTGATGCGAGACATCAGTCGCGGCGTAGCGCCGGTTTCGGTCATGCAGATGATGGCAGCGACACCTTCCAGGTGGTTGGCCGCGTACATTGACGACAGCGCAATAGCCTCGTCGACGCGCTCCATGCTCTCGTGAATCCGGTGCTTGGACTGGTGCATTGACGGGTGCTTCTCAGCGCCCAGGCAGATGCGAACCATCGCCTCAACGGCTTCCTTCGGATAATCACCGACTGCGGTTTCAGCTGACAGCATTACGGCATCGGTGTAGTCCATGACCGCGTTTGCGACATCGGACACCTCGGCGCGTGTTGGCATCGGGCTGGTGATCATCGATTCCATCATCTGGGTGGCGGTAATGACCGCACGGTTCAGTACCCGTGCCCGCTGGATGATGTGCTTTTGCACGCCGACCAGTTCCGCGTCGCCGATTTCAACGGCGAGATCACCGCGGGCCACCATGACCGCATCGGAGGCTTCGATAACGGCGTCCAGGGCTTCCACGTCGTGGGCGAGTTCAGCCCGTTCGATCTTGGCAACCAGGCCAGCGTCGGAGCCCGCTTCCTTGAGCAGTCGGCGAGCCGTGTGCATGTCCTCGGCAGTGCGCACGAAAGACACCGCAACATAGTCGGCGTTCAGCCGGGCTGCGGTCACGATATCCTGCTTGTCTTTCTCGGTCAGGGCGTCCGCCGACAGGCCGCCGCCGCGCTTGTTCAGGCCCTTGTTGTTGGAGAGGGGGCCGCCAATCAGGACCGTGGAGGTGATGCTGTGGTCGTCCACAGACTGCACTTCCATCTCGATGCGGCCGTCGTCCAGAACCAGGATGTCGCCCGGATTCACGTCTTCGATCAGTTGCTCGTAATCGATGCCGACGTGGGATTCGGTGCCGGCTTCCTTGTCCATGTTGGCATCGAGGACAAAGCTCTGGCCGGCTGTCAGGGTAACCTTGTGGTTGGCGAAACGGGCAATCCGCAGTTTCGGGCCCTGCAGGTCGGCCAGCAGGGCAACGAACCGGCCCTGCGCGGCAGCCGCTTCGCGTACCTGGCGGGCACGCTGGATGTGGTCTTCCGCGCTGCCGTGGGAAAAGTTCAGTCGGGTAACGTCGACGCCGGCGCCGATAATGGCGGCGAGGGCTTCGGGAGAATCGGTCGCGGGACCGAGTGTGGCGACAATCTTGGTGCGCCTGAGCATGGTTGGTGTCCTATGGTTAATCGGGTGCGTCTCTTTAAAAATAGTGGAATTGCGCCAGGCAGCCAGAATTACTGGCCGGCCTTAATCAGGGCAATTGCGTTGTCGAGCATTCGGTTGGAGAAGCCCCATTCATTGTCGTACCAGGCCATGACTTTCACGTGACGGCCGAGAACGCGGGTGTGATTGGCATCGAAAACGCTTGAAAGGGCGTTGTGGTTGAAGTCTACACTGACCAGCTTCTCGGTGTTGAAGCCCAGAACCGGATTAGCTTCGGCTGCCGCTTTAATGGCGGAGTTGATTTCTTCCACGGTGGTATCGCGACCGGCGATAAAGCCGAAGTCCACCAGTGACACGTTAATGGTGGGTACCCGGACGGCCAGGCCGTCGAGCTTGCCATCCAGTGCCGGGATCACCTTGCCAATGGCGGCAGCGGCCCCGGTTTTGGTCGGGATCATTGACTGGGTAGCTGACCGGGCCCGGTACAGGTCAGTGTGGTAAACATCGCTAAGTTTCTGATCGTTGGTGTAGGAGTGAATGGTGGTCATCAATCCACTTTCGATGCCAACACTTTCGTGCAAGGCTTCAACAATCGGCGCCAGGCAGTTGGTCGTGCAGGAGGCGTTGGAGATAACGTCGTGTTCACCGGTCAGACTCTGGTGATTGACGCCATAGACCACAGTGGCGTCGGCGTCGGGCGACGGCGCGGAGATAATGACTTTTCGGGCACCTGCTTTGAGGTGTGCGGCAGCCGCGTCTCTTTTGGTGAACAGGCCCGTGCATTCAAACACGACGTCCACATGCAGATCTCGCCAGGGCAGTTCCTCTGGCGAACGGATGGCGGAGATGGCAATGCGGTCGCCGTTGACTGTCAGGGATTCCGCATCATGACCAACCACACCATCGAAACGACCGTGGACGCTGTCGTATTTCAGAAGGTGGGCGTTGGTTTCGGCGTCACCCAGATCATTAATGGCGACAACCTGAACCTGTTTGCGGTAGTTATTTTCATAAAGTGCCCGAAGAATGTTGCGACCGATCCGGCCAAAACCGTTAATTGCGATGCGAATAGTCATCTTACGACTCCTAATTTGGGTGTTTTTTGTACGTTTGTTTGGTGCAATGTAGTAAATATAACAACAAAAAAAGAAATTTTGAACGATATTTGGGTGAAAGCTGTCAAAAAAGAACGTAAAATTACGCTCAACCTAACAAGACTTCTACACGACCAATGGAGCCCCATCATGCATCCCACTGTTGACAAGGTTACCCAGCGAATCATCGAGCGCAGTCGATCCAGCCGGCAGGACTATCTCGACCGGATGGATCAGTTGAAGGCTCAGTCCCCCCATAGGAGCAGTCTCTCCTGTGGCAATCTTGCCCATGGTTTTGCTGCCTGCAGCCAGGGCGACAAAGACACCCTGAAGTTCATGAATAAGGCCAACGTCGCCATTGTGTCGGCATACAACGATATGCTTTCGGCCCACCAACCGTATGAAAAGTTCCCTGACATGATCCGCAAGGCGGCCCACGACATGGGCTCGGTGGCGCAGTTTGCCGGAGGTACTCCGGCGATGTGCGACGGTGTTACCCAGGGCCAGCCGGGTATGGAACTGAGTTTGTTCTCCCGCGACACTATTGCCATGAGCACCGCCGTGGCCATGAGCCACAACATGTTTGATGCCACGCTCTTGCTCGGTATCTGCGACAAGATCGTACCGGGGCTGTTGATTGGCTCTTTGAGTTTTGGCTACCTGCCGACCGTTCTCGTGCCTGCGGGGCCGATGCCATCGGGGCTGCCTAATAAGGAAAAGCAACGTATCCGGCAGCTTTATGCCGAAGGCAAGATTGGCAAGGAAGAACTGCTGGAAGCTGAGAGCAAGTCGTACCACAGCCCGGGCACCTGCACCTTCTATGGCACCGCAAACAGCAACCAGTTGTTGGTGGAGGTAATGGGCCTGCATCTGCCCGGCTCGGCCTTTGTTAATCCGAACACCCCACTGCGGGATCGTCTCACCCAGGCGGCGACGGAGCAGGTCATCAAATTGTCGAAACCCCACGGTGGTAACTTGGGCCTGGGTGACATGGTGGATGAAAAGAACATCGTGAATGCTTTGGTTGCACTACTGGTAACCGGTGGCTCCACCAATCACACCATTCACTGGATTGCCATTGCGCGGGCGGCCGGCATTATCATTGACTGGAACGACTACGCTGAACTGTCCTCCGTAGTGCCTTCCATGACCCGTATCTACCCAAATGGTCAGGAAGATGTAAATGCCTTCCACGAGGCGGGCGGAACACCATTCCTGATTCGTGAGTTGCTCAACGGGGGCTATCTGCACAACGACGTGGAAACGGTGATAGGCCATGGCCTGGAGCGTTATACCCAACAGCCGGAGCTGGAAGGCGACAAGCTGGTATGGAAGCCTGCGCCGGAAAAGAGTCTGCGTCCGGATGTCCTGAGTTCGGCCTCTGAGCCCTTCGCGCCCGACGGCGGCATGCGGGTGCTTGATGGCAATCTTGGGCGTGGTGTGATCAAGGTTTCCGCTGTGGCAGAAGAGCACCAGATCGTGGAGGCACCGGCAGTGGTGTTGAATGACCAGAACGACTTGAAGGCTGCATTCGACGCCGGTGACCTGGATAAAGACTGCGTGGTAGTGGTCCGATTCCAGGGGCCGAAAGCGAACGGGATGCCTGAGTTGCATAAGCTCACCCCCTATTTGGGTGTGTTGCAGGATCGTGGTTTCAAGGTGGCGTTGGTTACCGATGGTCGGATGTCTGGCGCGTCTGGTAAGGTGCCAGCGGCCATTCATGTCTATCCGGAGGCATTGGATGGCGGCCCGCTTGCCAGGGTCAAAGACGGTGACTGGATTTGCGTTGATGCAAAAGCCGGATCTCTGCGCATCGATATCGACGATACGGAATTGGCCAAGCGCGAGTCTGTCAAGCCGGACCTGAGCGCGTATCATCATGGCTACGGTCGGGAATTGTTTGGTTGGATGCGTCGCTCCGCTAGCACCCCGGAACAAGGCGCTAGCTTCTTCTGGAACCATGAGGCATGACGGATACAGGCACACAGTATTCACTGGTCGGTGACATTGGTGGCACCAACGCCCGCTTCGCTTTGGTGAAGCAGGGCGAGGTTCGCCCAGAGGCCATTGAGGTGCTCCGCTGCGGTGACTACGACAATATCGATAGCGCAGTGACGGACTACCTTGCTCGGGTTGGAGTGGGCGAAGTGAATGAGGCGTGTTTTGCAGTTGCCTCACCGGTGCGAGGCACCCAGATCCGAATGACTAACAACCATTGGCGCTTTGATACCGAAGAGGTTCGGGCGCAATTTGGCTGGCGGGCATTCAAGGTCATCAATGATTTCACCGCCATGGCGCTGGGGGTACCCCATGTGCCGGAAGAGCACCTGGTGCGGGTGTGTGGCGGATCGGGCGATCCCCGCCGTGCGCGGCTCGTCATTGGTCCGGGTACCGGGCTGGGCGTCTCCGGGTTGGTGCCCTTGCAGCACGGTTGGGTGCCATTGATGACCGAGGGCGGGCATGTGGATTTTGCCCCCACCGATGACACCGAAATGGCCATCCTGCGGATTCTGAAAGCCCGGTTCGGGCGGGTGTCCGTTGAGCGGATCCTCTGTGGCCAGGGGTTGCTGAATCTCTATCAGGCCCATGCCGAGATCCAGGGTGTTGCTGCACCTCTTGATGCGCCGGAAAAGATCACTGCGGCAGCTCTCGAGCAGGCTGATTCCCTGGCTCGTCACACCCTTCGCCACTTCTGTGAAATATTGGGGCGGGTTGCGGGCAACGGCGTGTTGACGGTCGGTGGTACGGGTGGTGTCTACCTGTGTGGCGGCATTCTGCCCCGGTTCCTCGATTTCTTCCTGGAGAGTCCCTTCCAGAAGGGGTTTGAAGACAAAGGCCGGATGCGACCACTGCTGGAGTTCACGCCAGTGTTCGTGGTGACCGAGCCTTACACCGGGTTACTGGGTGCTGCCGAGGCACTGGCTAACCCCGAGGTGTGACCGGCGATCGGGGCTGCCTGTTAAAGGTAATGCACCAATTGTTCATGGTCGAACCGGTACTGGCGGTTGTAAACGCTGTTGTCAGCGCGTTTACCCGCTGCCAGTACCATCGTGACCAGGCCTTTTCGGTGAATTCTCAGTAGCGACTTCACTCTGCACTCGTCAAAGCCTTCCATCGGGCAGGAATCGTAGCCGTGGGCACGCAGGGCCAGCATCAGGTTCTGCGCTGCCAGTGCGGTCGATTTTGTCGCCCAGACTTTCATGTCACTGATTGAGAATGGGCCACGGGGAACCGGGCGCAGCACGCCCAGGGCCATACCAGCGGCTTTCTTGGTCAGGCCAAAAACACCCAGCGGGCCCTGGTTGTAATGAATGGGCGCAACGGTGCGGTAGTATTTCTCGACAATGGGCGGCAGTGAGGCTTCCGGCCATTCGTCCAGGGCCTGGCGCGCGTGTTTGCGCCAGGTGTCGGTGCGGGCGACGATGGCAATCAGCACCGGTGCGGTTTTGGCCGCATTTTGTCCCAGGCAGGCTGTTGCCAGCTTGGCCCTCAGATTCGCCGATTCCACCACAAAAAACTCCCACGGCTGCAAATTGCTGGAGTTTGGCGCCAACATCGCCAGTTCCAGGCATTCACTCAGGATGTCCCTCGGGACCGGGTCTGGCTTGAAACGGCGGATGGAACGGCGGCTGCGGACCACTTTTCGAAATTCCTCAACATCGATGTCTGGCAGGGCGCTGGCCGTGGAGGTCATCGGGTTTTCTCCTATACACTGAAGAGCCTATAGTCAGGCGAAAGCCGTTCGTACGCAATGATCAGGAGGCTGTTTTGCAAAGCCTATGGAATTGAGCGAGTTATCGTTTGCAGAGTTAGTGGCGCGGGTGCGGGCGTGTACCTTGTGTGCCGAGTTCTTGCCCCTGGGCCCAAGGCCGGTGATTCAGCTATCCGAATCGTCTCGGATCTTAGTCGTGGGTCAGGCTCCCGGGCGGCGTGTTCATGAGACCGGGTTGCCGTTCAATGATCCCAGTGGTGACCGGCTGCGGGAGTGGATGGGGGTGACCCGGGATACGTTTTACGACGAGCAAAAACTGGCCATTCTGCCCATGGGCTTCTGCTATCCGGGCACCGGCAAATCCGGCGATTTACCGCCGCGGCCGGAATGCGCGCCGGCCTGGCGCTCGGAGCTGCTCAGGCGGTTGCCTAACATCGGTTTGACTCTGGTCATTGGTCAGTATGCCCACGCCTGGCATCTTGGAGGAAAATCCCGCTCGGTCACCGAGCAGGTTCGTCACTGGCAGGACTATTGGCCTTCGGCGGTCCCGATGCCGCATCCAAGCCCTCGCAACAACCTCTGGCTACGCCGAAACCCCTGGTTTGAGCAGGACGTGGTGCCGGCCGTGCAGGAGAGGGTGGCCGAGTTGCTGAAAGAATAATCGCCAAAAAAAGCTCCGGGCGGAAGTTCATCCGGCCGGAGCGATGTGTTCGGTTAAGCCTCAGGCGTGTTGGTGCAACGGGCCGCTGCCATTGTCGCCGGTGGCGTGCTCTGTCAGGAACTGCTCCAGCGCCTGGACATTATCCTCGCTCGCATAGAGCCCCTGTTTGGTCCGTCGCCAGAGGATATCGTCGGAGGTGTGCGCCCATTCCTGAGCCACCAGGTACTCCACTTCGGCCTGATAGAGCGTGCCGGCAAAATGAATGCCCAAATCCGCCATGCTGCTGCATTGTTTCAGGATTTCGTAGGAGCTGGTGCCGTAGGTTCGCACGTAGCGGCTGATGACGGCCTTGTCCAGCCATGGGAAATCGGCCGTCATTTTGATTTCCAGGCTGTCGTGATTGTCGAAATCACCGCCCGGTAGGGTGGCGGTCTTAGTCCAGCGGCCGCGGGCATTCGGGAAGAACTGGCACAGTTTGTCGGTGGCCGCTTCCGCCAGTTTCCGGTAGGTGGTGATCTTGCCGCCAAAGACCGAAATCAGCGGCGCCTTGCCGTCCTCGGCACTGACCTCAAACGAGTAGTCCCGGGAAGCCTTCTGGGCGTTCTCCTGCTCGTCATCCATCAACGGACGCACGCCGGAGTACGACCAGACCACATCCTCGGCCGTCAGCTGCCGCTTGAAATGGGCGTTGACGATATCGAGTAGGTACTCCGTCTCCTCAGGAGAAATCTTCGCTTTCCTGGGATCGCCCTCGTAATCCACGTCAGTGGTGCCGACCAGGGAAAATTCATCCTCGTAGGGGATCACAAAAACGATGCGCTCATCCTCGTTCTGAAGGATGTAGGCCTCGGTGCCTTTGTTCATTCTGGGAATGACAATGTGGCTGCCTTTCACCATGCGGATCATCTTGGGCGCCGGCATCGACAGGGTTTCGCCAAACAGGCTACTGACCCAGGGGCCGGAGGCGTTGACGATCAGCCGGGTGGTTACGGTCTCTTCTGAGTTGTCAGCCATGTTCCGGAGCGTCACCTTCCAATTGGCGGAGCCGCGTTCGGCCTTCACGCACTTGGTGCGGGTCAGGATTCGGGCACCGGACTGCTCGGCTTTCTTGGCGGTCAGGATTACCAGGCGAGCATCGTCCACCCAGCCATCCGAGTATTCAAAACCCTTGGTAATTTCCGGCTTGAGAGGATCGGAGCTGTCGAACTTGATCGAGCGAGAGCTCGGCAACAATTCCCGTTTGGCCAGGTGGTCATACAGGAACAGGCCGGTGCGGATCATCCAGGCCGGACGCAGGTGAGGGCGGTGGGGCAGTCGGAAGCGCATGGGCCACATGATGTGGGGCGAATTGCGCAGCAGTGACTCGCGCTCGGCCAGGGCTTCCCGCACCAGGCGGAATTCGTAATGCTCCAGGTAGCGCAGGCCGCCGTGAATCAGCTTGCTGCTGCTGGAGGAGGTTGCCGATGCAAGATCGTTCATTTCACACAGCAGTACCTTCAGGCCCCGGCCTGCCGCATCCATGGCGATACCGGTGCCGTTGACCCCGCCGCCGACGACGACAACGTCATAGTGTTCGTGTTCATTAGCCATTGCTGCCTATCTCCTGCCTGAGCCAAAAAGTCAGCGCCAGAAAAGTCGCTCCCTGCCTGCGCACTTTTCGACCAGATTTAACGATACGATCATTATGCGAAAGCGGAACATATTCGTAAAGGAAAATAGAGAAAAAAAACGAAAAATATAGCCGCAGTCTCAGGTTGGTTCTGACCGATGCCCGGGCAGGCGAGATGGCGTTCTGGAGAGCAGTTTCTGGAGGCTACTTCGTCGTGCGGAATGCTTTAAACGATGTGCAGTTCAACGTTGTGTTCGGCCAGGGATTGGCTGATCTCGGCGGGTGGCTGCTTGTCGGTGAATACATGGTCTGCCTGGGTGATATTACCCAGGCGCACCATGGCGTTGCGGCCAAATTTGGTGTGGTCGGCTGCCAGCAGAACCTGATTGGAATTGGCGATGATGGCCTGGGCCACGCGCACCTCGCGGTAATCGAAATCCAGCAGCGAACCGTCGCTGTGGATTCCGCTGATGCCAATGATGCCGAAGTCCATCTTGAACTGATTGATGAAGTCCCGGGTGGCCTCTCCCACAATGCCGCCATCGCGATTACGAACTTCACCGCCGGCGATGATCACGTGAAAATCCTCTTTCGCAGCGAGGATGGAGGCAACGTGCAGGTTATTGGTGACTATCTGCAGGTTTTTCCGCTCCAGCAGGGCCTTGGCGATGGTCTCGGTGGTGGTGCCGATGTTGATGAACATGGAGGAGTTGTCCGGAATCATCTTGACCATAGCGGCCGCGATCCGTTCCTTGGCCTCCAGGTCCATGATCTTGCGGGCCTGGTATGCGGTGTTGGTGGTGCTGGAGTCGATGCCGGCACCGCCATGGTGACGGCGAAGCTTGTTCTGCTCGGCAAGCTCGTTCAAGTCCCGGCGGATGGTCTGGGGCGTCACCTTGAATTGATCAACGAGTTGCTCGGTGGTGACAAACCCGTTCTGTTGGATCAGCTCCATGATCAAATCCTGTCGGCGCCGCTGTGCCATGGCAATTACCTCCGCGTGATCTTTTTTGCTGTTGCGAAATAGTGAGCGTCTGAAAACATTCTCGAAGTTTAGTGCTTAAGGTCAGTTTGTGCAGCCTTTTTAATAGCTTGTCTCGTTTGGGCCAGACCCGACTGGCAAAATCACTTGGCATTTATGTTCAAAAAGGTAAAAATCCGAAAAAAATAGAACCTCACAAGAAAAACTTCATAAAAAGAATTCGGAGGACGAGCAGCCCATGACCCAGTACCTTCTCTCGATTGATCAGGGAACAACCAGTTCCCGCGCTATCCTGTTTGGCCTTGACGGAAAGATCCACGCTACCCGGCAGCAGGAGTTTCCCCAGCAGTTTCCTGCCAGTGGCTGGGTTGAGCATGACCCGGAAGCGATCTGGGCATCGGTCAGGGCAACTTGCGATCAGGTTATGGCCGAGGCCTGTGGTGGGGATGATCAGGTGCTGGCTGTGGGCATCACCAACCAGCGGGAAACCACGGTTCTGTGGGACCGAAAAACCGGCGAGCCGGTCTACAACGCCATTGTCTGGCAGGATCGCCGCACCGCAGCCTACTGTGAATCCCTGAAGCAGGAAGGGCTGGAGGCTCTGGTCGCGAGCAAAACCGGCTTGCTGATCGATCCCTATTTTTCCGCCACCAAGATTCGCTGGATTCTGGACAATGTTGACGGGGTTGGGGAGCGGGCTGAACGGGGAGAACTGGCCTTCGGTACCATCGATAGCTTCCTGCTCTGGCGCCTGACCGGAGGACAATCGCACCGCACCGATGCGACGAATGCCAGCCGTACCCTGCTGTTCGACATTCATCGGCAATGTTGGGACGAGGAGCTCTTGGCCCTGTTTGGAATTCCAGCCTCCCTGCTGCCGGAAGTGATGGACTCTTCCGACGACTTTGGTGAGATCAGCGAGGGTGGCGCACTGAATGGTTCGGCGGTGCTGGGTATTGCCGGGGATCAGCAGGCCGCGCTTTTTGGTCAGACCTGCTTCGATGTGGGCATGGCCAAAAGCACCTACGGCACTGGCTGCTTCCTGATGCTCAACACTGGTGACAAGGCTCTGGTATCAGAGCACCGGCTGCTGAGCACGGTGGCGTATCGGCTCAATGGCAAGCCAACCTACGCCCTGGAGGGCAGTATTTTTGTGGCCGGGGCTGCCATTCAGTGGCTTCGGGATGGCCTGAAATTAATCGGGGATGCCTGTGAAACCGAGCCGTTGGCGGAGCAGACTCCTTTGGATCATGGTGTCTATCTGGTTCCCGCGTTTACCGGCCTGGGTGCGCCCTACTGGGATCCGAACGCGCGAGGTGCGATCTTCGGCCTCACCCGCCACACGGGTATCAAGGAAATTGTCACCGCGGGTCTGCAATCGGTTTGCTACCAGACCAAGGATTTGCAAAAGGCTATGGAGCACGACGGTATCCGTCCCATTAACCTGCGGGTCGACGGCGGCATGGTGGCGAACAACTGGGTGTTGCAATTCCTTGCCAATATCCTGGGTGCGCGGGTGGACAGGCCATCGGTGGTCGAAACAACCGCATTGGGAGCCGCGTACCTGGCGGGACTCAGGGCCGGGGTTTATGGCTCACTGGAGGAGTTGACCGGGCTATGGCGATGCGATCGTCGTTTTGAACCGGTGATGACCAAGGAACACCGGGACCGACTCTACCAGGGCTGGGTTGAGGCGATCGGCCGGCTCTGAATCAGCGGATTCCCAGCTCGCGCAGCCGCTTGTAGAGCGTATTGCGGCTGATGGACAACTGTCGCGCAGTCTCCGACACATTACCTGTGCACTCCCGGTACACCTGCAGAGTTTGGGTCAGTGGGTCGGTGGTTGGCTCGTGCTCTTGCAACGGACTGCTCGAGCTGGCTTGGGCGGCACGATCCGGTCGGCTCTGCCGGGTGGGTGACACAGTGTCGTATTCAGCCAGAAAATCCTCCGGCAGGTGCCAGATATCCACTTCTTCGCCGTCTGCAATTGCGATAGCGACCCGCAGCACATTGACCAACTGGCGAATATTGCCCGGCCAGGGATGATTTTCCAGTGCAGACAACACTTGCGGGGTTAATTCCTCTCGCTGGCCCGGGTCCCGGTGTTGGCGGTAAATATCCTGAATGAGCTCCCGCTTGTCGGTGCGTTGGCGCAGTGGCGGAAGCTTTACCGACAATCCGTTGATCCGGTAAAACAGATCCGCCCTGAACTGGCCGGCCTCGATCCGGGAGGACAGGGGCCTATTAGTTGCTGTGACGAGCAGGATGTCTACGGGCTTACTCTCGGTCGACCCAACCGGCGTGACGACCCGCTCCTGCAGTACCCTAAGCAGGCGGGATTGGGCTGCCAGTGGCATTTCGCCAATTTCATCGAGAAACAGGATGCCCTTGTTGGCTTTCCGGATTAAACCGAGTGAGCCCTGTGCCCGTGCGCCGGTAAAGGCACCCGACTCATAACCAAACAGCTCCGATTCCACCAGTTCAGGCGGGATGGCCGCGCAATTGACCGCTACCAGGGGGGCGTTGCAGCGCGGGCTTGCGCGATGCAAGGCTTTTACCATTACCTCCTTGCCCACTCCTGTTTCGCCGGTGATCAGTACCGGTACCCCACGCTGGAGCACTTTTAGCGCCTGATCGGCACTGCGACGCACCGAGTTGTCACCGTACTCAAGGCTGGAGAGATCCTGGGGCGGTGTTTTTTCGTGGCTGCCGGCGCCAGCTGTCGTGGTGGTAGTAGCCCGGGCGGGCTCAGAAGGTCGCTTCAGTCGGGCGCTCAGTCGTACTTTGCCCTTGGTGACGAGCTGAATGGCGGTGTGCTCAGGGTGCCCCAGGATATGCTGGCGGGAGCTCGTGAACAGATCGTCGAGGTAACGCTGGACCGTGCTGGTGGCCAGCAGTTGGTCGGCGCGCTGGTTGCTGGCCACAATCTTGCCCGCACTGTCGCACATCAGGATGCCGGACCAGGGGCTGTCGAAGTTGTCAGCAGTGGTATTCAGGGTGATCTGGACGTGGCTGGCTTCAAACTGCCGGATGATCAACCGGTTCTCCACCGACTGGGACAGCAGGCGCACCATGCCCAGGGTGTGGGCCTGGGGCAGGTAGGCGTCGCTGAACACGCTGAGCACGCCCGCGAGCTGTTTCCGGGTGTCGAAGATAGGCGCGGCCGAACCAATCAGGCTGCGGAACTGCTTTAGAAAATGTTCGTTGCGCTGGACCTGCACCGGCAGTTGGTTGGCGATTGCGGTGCCAATGGCGTTGGTGCCGCAAAGGGATTCCTGCCAATTGGCGCCGCGCTGGAGCCAGGGTCGAAGGCGGACGTCGGTGACGCGTTCGTCGCCCCAGCTTTTGAGGATGGTGGCGGCCGGATCTGTCATCAGGATCAGGCAGCGGCTGCTGGACAGGACGTTCCGGTAATAGGGCACCACTTCGGCGGCGGTGCTGGCCATCAGTTCGGTGTGCTTCAGCTCGACTTCTTTTAGATAGGCCGGGTCGGCGGTTCGGGCTACTGGTTTGTCATCGTGGCTGAGGCCCCAGGCCAGGCAGCGGTTCCAGGAGTCGGTTACGAGCTGTCGTTCTTCTGCGCGTTCGTTTTTTCGCATAACCCTGGCTCCGGTGGTCGCCTTTAGTTTTTTGGTTCGCCAAGCGCGCCGTAACTGTTCAGTTTGGTGGTGTGAGTTGTTCAATAATGTGTTCAATTGATCGGCTCGTCAATGTTCAAGCTGAACAAAGTAGTGTTAAACGAACATCTGAACATTCGCAGAAGATTTCTGGCAGTGTTTAAAAAAATTCCGTAAAAACAGATTAATACGTGTTTTCACTTACAGTCTGCAAAAAAGTGGTACATCGATTGCGTTGGCGTTTCGAGTTTGTAGTGTTCGGAGTCCGCCAACACACTCCGCTTAGCGTTCGTAAAAGAACAAAAAGGAAGGTCTATGTCCTTAGTACTGGAGAATCTCTCCCATGAGGTCGATGGTGTCGATTTCATCCGGGATGCCAACCTCACCTTTGAGGCGGGTTCTTTCAATGTTCTGCTTGGCCGTACCCTGGCCGGAAAAACGTCTCTGATGCGCCTGATGGCGGGTCTTGATAAGCCGACCCGCGGCCGCCTGATCTACAACGGCACCGACGTAACCGGCCAGTCAGTACAGAGCCGTAACATTTCGATGATTTACCAGCAGTTCATCAACTACCCGAACCTTACTGTCTACGAAAACATTGCCTCACCCCTGCGCCTGGCCAAGACGCCGGAGAGCGAGATTGATCGGCGGGTGAAGGAAACCGCGTCGATGCTGCAAATCGAACCGTTGTTGAAACGTCATCCCCTGGAGTTGTCCGGTGGCCAGCAACAGCGCACGGCCATGGCCCGCGCCCTGGTCAAGGATTCCACCCTGGTGCTGTTTGATGAACCCCTGGTAAACCTGGACTACAAACTGCGGGAAGAACTGCGGGCGGAACTTCGTCATCTGTTCCGGGAGCGCCAGTGCATTGCGGTGTATGCGACGACCGAAGCCAACGAAGCACTCGCCCTGGGTGGCACGACCACCTTGTTGCACGAAGGGAAGGTGGTGCAGAGCGGGCCGGTAATGGATGTTTACCGGGCGCCGGTCAGTACGCTGGCGGCCCAGTTGTTCAGCGAGCCACCGATGAACATGATTCGGGGCCGGGTGTCCGCCACCGAAGTCACCTTCGACGAGTACTCCCATCACGCCCTGACCCAGGGGCTGGCGAAGCTGACGCCGGGCGATTACTGGTTCGGTATTCGCCCCAGTCACATTGGCCTGGTGCCGACCAGTGATGATGATCTCGAGATGTCCATGGAGGTGGAGCTGAGCGAAATCAGTGGTTCGGAAACCTTCATGCACGTTGAGAACAGCCATTTTGAAATGGTGCTGCAGCTGATGGGCGTTCATTCCTACCACACCGGTGCGCCTGTCAAGGTCTACCTGCCGATCAATAAGCTGTTCGTATTCGACAGCAACGAACAACTGGTGCACACCCCGTCCCAGATTTCAGGAGGAGCTGCCTGATGGCTGAAATTCAATTGAAATCGCTGGCGCACAGCTACAGTGCCACGCCAACCGGAGCGGAAGACTACGCCATTCGCCAACTCGACCATGTCTGGGAGAAGGGTGGTGCCTACGCGCTGTTGGGCCCCTCGGGCTGTGGCAAGAGCACCATGCTCAACATCATATCCGGACTGCTCGCACCCTCCGAGGGAGACGTATTGTTCGATGGCCGCCGGGTCAATGAACTGTCGCCCAGGGAGCGCAACATCGCTCAGGTGTTCCAGTTCCCGGTGATCTACGACTCGATGACCGTGTTCGATAACCTGGCGTTCCCGCTCAAGAACAACAAGGTGCCCACCTCCCAGATCAAGGCCCGGGTCCACGAGATCGCGGAAGTTCTGGAAATCGGGGACAAGCTTTACAAGAAGGCGAAGAACCTGACCGCTGATGAAAAGCAGAAGGTGTCCATGGGGCGTGGACTGGTGCGGGAAGACGTCTCGGCGATCCTGTTTGACGAGCCCCTGACGGTGATCGATCCGCAGCTGAAATGGAAGTTGCGGCGCAAGCTCAAGCAGATCCATGAAAAGTTCGACATCACCATGGTGTACGTCACCCATGACCAGCTTGAGGCGTCCACCTTTGCCGACAAGATTGCGGTGATGTACGGCGGTCAGATTGTTCAGTTCGGCACGCCAACGGAACTGTTCGAGCGGCCGAACCACACCTTTGTGGGTTTTTTCATTGGCAGTCCGGGGATGAACCTGATCCCCGTTGAACGGCGCCCTGAAGGGGTCATGTTCAACGGCGTGTTCGTGCCGCTTGAGGCTTGGCAGAACAGCCTGCTGCAAAGGGTGAAGAGCGATAACCTGAAGATTGGTATCCGCCCGGAATTTATCGAGATTTCCGAGAGCCAATCCGATGACTCTCTGGAGGCCAAAGTTCTGGACGTGGAGGACCTTGGTACCTACAAGATCGTCACCGTTGAGGTGGGCGGCCAGACGCTGAAAGTGCGCCAGAGCGAAGACTTTCGCAGCGACGTGGGCGCCGGTGTTCATCTTCTTTTCCCGAAACAGTGGCTGATGCTGTACGTGGATGAGTTTCTGATCAAGGAGCAGCAGTGATGGCCAAAATACCCAATAACCGTGCCTGGTGGCTGGTGCTGCCGGTTTTCCTTCTGGTCGCCTTTTCGGCGTTGGTACCGTTGATGACGGTGGTGAACTACTCGGTTCAGGATATCTTCGGACCGGGACAGGCCTACTACGTGGGCACCGAATGGTTCAAAGAGGTGCTGACCAATGAGCGGCTGCAGGACTCCCTGCTGCGCCAGTTTCTGTTCTCCGGGGCCGTGCTGATGATTCAGATTCCCCTGGGTATCGGTATCGCCCTGATGATGCCGAAATCCGGTATGAAGGCATCGTTGGTGCTGATTCTGCTGGCGATTCCGCTGCTTATTCCCTGGAACGTCGTGGGCACCATCTGGCAGATCTTCGGCCGCGGTGACATCGGCCTGTTCGGCTGGGCACTGAATTCCATGGGCTTTGATTACAACTATACCGGCGACACTGTCGATGCCTGGTTTACCGTGCTGTTGATGGACGTATGGCACTGGACACCACTGGTGGCGCTGCTGTGCTACTCCGGGTTGCGGGCAATTCCTGAGGCGTTTTATCAGGCGGCGGAGATTGATCGCGCCTCGAAGTGGGCGGTGTTCCGTTACATCCAGCTGCCACGGTTGAAGAACGTGCTGATCATCGCGGTGCTGCTGCGCTTTATGGACAGCTTCATGATCTACACCGAACCCTTCGTACTGACCGGTGGTGGCCCGGGGAGCTCAACCACGTTCCTGAGTCAAACCTTGACTACCATGGCCATCGGCCAGTTTGATCTGGGCCGCGCGGCAGCGTTTTCGCTGATCTACTTCCTGATCGTATTGCTGATTTCCTGGCTGTTCTTTACCGCCATCACTCACGCCGACAAAGAAAAATAAGGAGGGCGCGATGAAACAGACACGTTCCAAAAACATCGGGATCACCATCTACATCGTGCTGCTGCTGACGCCGATCTACTGGTTGCTGAACATGTCGTTCAAGACTAACCAAGAGATTCTGAGCGGGCTGACCTTGTGGCCGGAGAATTTCACCTTCGCCAACTATGCAGTCATCTTCACCGACCCAAGCTGGTACAACGGTTACCTGAACTCCATGCTGTACGTCTCGATCAACGTGGTGATCACGCTTCTGGTGGCCCTGCCGGCCGCCTACGCGTTCAGCCGCTACAAGTTCGTAGGCGACAAGCATCTGTTCTTCTGGTTGCTGAGTAACCGGATGGCACCCCCCGCGGTTTTCCTGCTGCCGTTCTTCCAGCTGTATTCGTCCATCGGCCTGTTCGATACCCACATTGCGGTCGCTCTGGCGCACTGCCTGTTTAACGTACCGCTGGCGGTCTGGATCCTGGAGGGTTTTATGTCCGGGGTGCCGCGCGAGTACGACGAAATGGCCTACATTGATGGGTACAGTTTCCCGAAGTTCTTCGTGAAGATCTTTTTGCCGATGATCCGTTCCGGCATTGGTGTGACCGCGTTCTTTGCCTTCATGTTCTCGTGGGTTGAGCTGCTGCTGGCGCGAACGCTGACATCGGTAGATGCCCAGCCCATTGCCGCCATCATGACCCGAACGGTGGGGGCGAGCGGGATCGACTGGGGGGTTCTGGCGGCGGCTGGTGTACTGACCATTATCCCCGGCATTCTGGTGATCTGGTTCGTGCGCAACCACGTTGCCACTGGCTTCGCTCTTGGACGCGTTTAAAGGAGAACAGACATGCTTGCGTGGATGAACTGGACTCCGTCCGTTGCCATTTTTTTCGCCGTCATTGCAGCCATTCTGGCGGTGATGACCGTTTACGAAATTGTTTCACCCTGCACCGAGCGCAAGGGTTTTCTGCCCATTGCCACGACCCGGGGGGACCGCCTGTTTATCGGTCTGTTGTCGGCGGCGTATATCCACCTGACCTTTCTAGCGGTCAGTGATATCACGCTGCTGGTTGCGCTGGCGGTGTCGGTGGTTTGGTTGCTGGTGCTGTTGCGCTGGGGCTAGCGGGGGCTGAAAAGACTGGGTGCCCGGTTGTAAAGATTTCGCAAACGAACTAATTTCTGGATCATGGTCGGAATCGATCAGTTTTCGGTTTCGACATGAAAGAATAGCGCCGTAGGAGCGCTATGACTCTGGAAGCGGGGCAGGGGCTGTTCCGCTCCATTCAATAAGGACGAACGAGGTCGGATATGTTTAAGAACAATAAATATCCCCGAACCATGCTTCTGGGCGCCGCGATCGGTGCTGCGGCGCTTGGTTTGAGCCTGCAGGCCAGTGCCAATGAGAATCTGGACGCGGCCGAAAAGTGGGTGAACAACTCCTTCAAGCGATCAACGCTGACCAAAGAGCAGCAGATGCAGGAGATGAAGTGGTTCATCGAGGCCGCGAAGGAATTTCGCGGCATGGACATCAACGTTGTCTCGGAAACCATCGCCACCCACGAGTACGAATCCACCGTTCTGGCCAAGGCCTTCTCTGAAATTACGGGCATCAACCTGACTCATACCCTGATTCAGGAAGGTGACGTGATCGAGAAGCTGCAGACGCAAATGCAGTCTGGCCGCAATATCTACGACGGCTGGGTAAACGACTCGGACCTGATCGGTACGCACTTCCGCTACGGGAAGGTAATGCCGGTTGAGGACATCATGAACGGCGAAGGCAAGAACCTGACTTTGCCGACTCTGGATCTTGAAGACTTCATCGGTCTCGAATTCACCACCGGTCCTGATGGCAAGCTGTACCAGCTACCAGACCAGCAGTTTGCCAACCTGTACTGGTTCCGCGCCGACTGGTTCGAGCGTGATGACCTGAAGAAACAGTTCCAGGACATTTACGGTTATGAGCTGGGTGTACCGGTTAACTGGTCCGCCTACGAGGATATCGCCGAGTTCTTCTCGGTCCACGTTAAAGAGATCGACGGCGAAAAAGTCTACGGTCACATGGACTACGGCAAGAAAGACCCGTCACTGGGCTGGCGTTTCACTGACGCCTGGTTCTCAATGGCGGGCGCTGGCGACAAGGGCCTGCCCAACGGTCTGCCTGTTGATGAGTGGGGTATCCGGGTTGAAGAGTGTCATCCGGTAGGTTCGAGTGTCAGCCGCGGTGGTGCTACCAATGGCCCGGCCGCAGTTTTTGCCACCACCAAGTACGTCGACTGGCTGCGTGAATTTGCGCCGCCTGAAGCCCAGGGCATGACCTTCTCGGAAGCCGGTCCGGTTCCGGCCCAGGGTGGCGTGGCCCAGCAGATTTTCTGGTACACCGCCTTCACGGCCAGCATGATCGAAGACGGCCTGCCGGTGGTCAACGAAGATGGCACGCCCAAGTGGCGGATGGCGCCGTCTCCGCGTGGACCCTACTGGGAAGAGGGCATGAAGCTGGGTTACCAGGACGTGGGTTCCTGGACCTTCATGAAGTCCACCCCGGAGAAGCGTCGTCTGGCTGCGTGGCTCTACGCGCAGTTTACCGTGTCCAAGACCGTGTCCCTGGAAAAGACCATCGCGGGTCTGACGCCTATTCGTGAGTCTGACATCGAGTCAGAGGCGATGACTGAAATGGCACCCAAACTGGGTGGTCTGGTTGAGTTCTACCGTAGCCCGGCCCGAGTGCAGTGGTCGCCAACGGGTACCAACGTGCCTGACTATCCCAAGCTGGCGCAGCTGTGGTGGCAGTATATCGCCCAGGCGGCAAGTGGCGAGGCAACTCCCCAGAAAGCACTGGACGGACTGGCCCAGGCCCAGGATCGCGTTATGGAGCGCCTGGAGCGCGCCAGCGTTATGCCGAACTGTGGTCCTAAGCTGAACGAAGAGCGTGATCCGCAGTACTGGCTGGATCAGCCGGGCTCGCCGAAGGCCAAGCTGGCCAACGAGAAGCCCCAGGGCAAGACTGTTGCCTACGATGAGCTGTTGAAGACCTGGGAAGAGGCCCGCTAAAAGCGGCATTCCTTACCAGATAAAAAGCCCGGTCCACTATAAAGTGAGCCGGGCTTTTTTGTGTCGGCAATCGAAGCCTTGGTGCCGCCGGTCAGGCTACCCGGTGGCCTCGAACGGCCTCCAGCAACGCATACCAGAGGGACCGTGGTAACACACTTTGGGCACCCGCCTGAGCTGCCCGAATACGTGACTCGCGCATGGACCCCAGAACCGGGATCGGCGAGCCTGGCAGTTGCCGTAGCCAGGCTATGGCCAGCCCGGTTTCACACAGGCCGGTTTCCTCTTTCGCCGCCGCGAGTAGTTCCTGCGGCAGGGCGTCTGCCAGTGAGCCACCGCCCAGGGGCGACCACGCCAGCCAGCGCAGTTCATCCTTCAGGTGCGCCTCCATAGTGCCGTCGAACAGCGCCTCGGTATGGCTCAGCGACAGCTCGCTCTGGTTGCACACCAGCGGCAGCCTGCAGTTGTGCTGGAGCCAGCGCCACTGCTCCGAAAGGAAATTGGACACACCGATTTGCCGGATTTTGCCCGCCTCGACCGCTTTTTCCAGCGCCGCCATGGCGGAATCCGCCTGCATCAGCGGGTCCGGCCGGTGAATCAGGAAGGTATCAATTTGCTCCACTTGCAGGCGCGTCAGGGCGCGATCAATGGCGCTGGCAATATAGCCAGCCTCGGCGCGGTAATGCTTGGTGTTCCAGCGACTTTCGTCCTGATGTCCAGGGATGATACCGGTCTTGGTGATAATCCTTACTTTTTGGCGCAGGCTCGGGTCGGCGGCCAGTGCGTCGCCGAAAATCCGCTCACACTCGGTATCGCCATAAATGTCGGCGTGGTCAAACACGTTCAGGCCTTCGTCCAGCCGCGCGTTGATCCAATTGGCCAGGTTGGCAGGGTTGGTCAGTTCGGCGTGGTCATGCAGTCGCATCATGCCGAGGATCAGTGGCGTATGGGCCAGGTAATCGGTTGAGTCTGTCATCAGTGCTATTTCCTTGCGAAGGCGACGATGATTCGGTCGTCCCCGTGAGTTCTTGAGAAGGTGTAAGGTTGCTGGCTGATCAGCTTGTGAGCACCGGCGCCAACGGCTGGGTGGCGGTCCCTGAATTGCCCCAGGGCCTGCCAGTGACCCAGGATGTTGGCTGTCTCTGGCTGCTCAAGGTCGGCCCAGTTCATGTCCGACCGGGTACCCTGGTGGGGGTCCGAGCCCGTTGCCCCGAAGGGGCGTCCGGTCTCGTCGCCGTAGAAAATCTGCACCGCGCCGGGGGTCAGCAGCAGGGCTGCGGCAGCCCGTTTCTGCAGCACCGGGTCACCGCCCGCTATGCGGCTGAACAGATTGGTGTCGTGGGATGAGATGTAGCTCATCACGTTGAACGCAGTCTCGCCATGCATTCTGCTGGCGTAGTCCTGATAGACCGATTCCATGGCGGGCAGGCACTTGGCGCCGGCGTTGGCTTCTTCTTGCAGGTCGAAGTTAATCACGGCGTCGAAGCCGGCGTCAAAGTAGCCGCTGCGCCGAACCGAATGCGGGAACACTTCGGCTACCATCCAGAACTCCTCGGCGGGTAGGGCGGCGTCCGGGTTTGCGGCACGGTAATCCTTCAGTGCCTGCTGGGCCTGTTGCTTAAGTTTGTTCCAGGCCTCAGGTTCGACATGCTTGGCAGTGTCGACCCGGAAGCCGTCTACGCCGAAGTCACGAACCCAAGTGGTCAGCCAGGTAACGAGGTAGTCGCGCACGGTAGCGTCAGCCATGGCTTCGGCCCGGGATGAGGTCTTGTTTTGCAGGAATAGCGGCAGGTCCACAGCCTGTTCGGACTCGGTTTTGAAATCCGGCAGGAATGCGAGGGAGCCGCGCTGGGCATCAATCGACGCGTTGGGTGGGGTGTCATAGTCGGCGATGCCGGCTCTGACCCAGTCCTTGCCCCACCAGTGGCGCCAGTCGCTGTGGTCGTAATCGATGAAGGCATGGTAGGCGTGGTTGTTCTCCCAGGACTCAGGCTGCCATTGGCCCCATTGGTCGGGCAAATGCTTCTCGAAGCCGTCATACAGTGAGCCGAAACCGAACGTTTGCATGTCTTGCAGGGTGCTGTAGCCGGGGTGGTTCATCACCACGTCCATGACCACGCGGATGTCCCGCTTGTGGGCTTCTTCGACCAGCGTGCGAAATTCCTCCCGGGTGCCGAAGTTGGCATCGGGGACGGTGAAATCGAGGGCGTAGTAGCCGTGGTAGCCATAGTGGCGGAAATCGCCCCGGTCGCCGCCGCCGACCCAGCCGTGAATTTGCTCGAAGGGCGGCGTGATCCAAACGGCATTCACGCCTAGTTGACTGAGGTAGTCCAGTTTCTGGGTCAGTCCGGCGAAGTCGCCGCCGTGAAAGGTGCCAATCTCGTCCTTGCCATCGCGCTCACGGCCGTAATTCACGTCGTTATCCGTGCGGCCGTTGGCGAAACGGTCCGTCACCGCAAAATAGACAGTGGCACCTGCCCATTTGAACTGGCCAATGCTATCGTCGGCCGGTTCCAGCAAAACCAGACCTTCGGCGCCGTCTGCCGGCTTCAGGGTGACCTGGCCATCCTGAACCCTGGCCATACGGCCGCTGTAAAAGTCCCGAACCTGCTCGCCCTCGGCAAAGGTGTTGCCGACCGGGATACTGATCTCGCTGGTGCCGGCCTCGCAGAACATGTCTGTTGGGACGGTGCCTGGCGGGCCTGCCACGGCAGCAGCGTGGGGGCGCTGCGAATTATCGGTCGCACAGCCGGTGATCAGCAGCGCGGCGGCCATGCCGGTCGAAAAAGACAGAGGGGTGACGCAGGGTTTCATGGTGTCAGCTCCGGTTGGGATTATGGTTCTTGTGCATGATATGAAAGCAGAGTCGGAACCGGGGTGGTAGACGGAGATCTCTACGCCTTTCTACTCCCCCGCGCTACGCCTCGGGGAATGAAATAAGGGGGGATGCTTATTCAGCCCAGTTGCCACAAAGTGCAAAGACTCGCAAAAGAGCAATTTGCGTTCATTCCGGCCCACCAACACCTCGCGAATGGCCGGACAACAAGAATAAGGCAAGAACAGACAGAGGAAACACCTGATGAATCGTCGACTCTTTATTCGCAGTACCCTCGCCGCATCTATCGTCGCCGCCACGGTTGGGCTGTCCGCACCTGCCCATGCCGAAATCGAATCCGGCAAGCTGTTGGTGTGGATCAATGGTGACAAGGGCTACGATGGCCTGCAGGAAGTGGGTGACTGGTTCACCAAGGAAACCGGCATTCCGGTCGAGGTTGCACACCCAGACAACGCCACCGACAAATTCCAGCAGTCCGCCGCTACCGGCAATGGTCCCGACATCTTTATCTGGGCCCATGACCGTTTTGGCGAGTGGGCTCAGAGCGGCATCATTTCCGAGATCAAGCCTTCCAGTAAGGTGGTTGATGCCAACTACGGGTTCACCTGGGATGCCGTCACCGTCGACGGTAAGACATACGGCTACCCCATGGCTGTTGAATCCATTGGTCTGATCTACAACAAAGACCTGCTGCCTGAGCCGCCCAGAGCCTTCGAGGACATTCCCGCGGTGCACAAGAAACTGGCGGAAAACGGCAAGAGTGCGATCCTGTGGGATTACAACAACACCTACTTCACCTGGCCGATGCTGGCAGCGGCTGGCGGCTACATTTTCGCTGAGTCGGATGACGGTTCAGTGAACGTGAAGGACACCGGTGTAAACACCGAAGGCGCGGTCAAGGGCGCACAAGCGCTGACCACGTTGATCGAGGAGGGCGTTATGCCCCGTGGCGCCGATTACAGCGCCATGGAGTCGAGCTTTAACAAGGGCGAGACCGCGATGATGATCAACGGTCCATGGGCCTGGGGCAACCTGGAGAAGAGTGGCATCAACTTTGGTGTAACCACGCTGCCCACCGTAGACGGGGAGCCCAGCAAGCCAATGGTCGGCGTAATGGCGGCGACACTGAACTCTGCCAGCCCCAACAAAGACCTGGCGGTTGAATTCCTGGAGAACTACGCGCTGTCCGTCAAAGGCCTGAAAATGGTGAATGACGACGTACCGCTCGGTGCCGTAGCCAACAAGGAATTCATGGACGAGCTGTCGTCCAACCCGAACATCAAGGCGACGTTCGAAAACGCTCAGCTGGGTGAACCCATGCCCAACGTTCCCGCGATGGGGGCCTTCTGGTCATCCATGGGACCGGCTCTGCAGAACATCACCTCTGGCCGACAGCCTGTCGAAGATGCCTTGAACGCGGCGGCCCAGCGTATCACCCGGTAATACCGGTGGGCCGTTCGGGCGGCAGGGACCGCTGCCCGTAATCGCACGAGTACACCCATGGACGACAACCTGCCACCGCCCCCTGAAACGGTGGCAACCTACGGGCCGACTACAATGATAACGGAAACCCTGTCCTCTCCCGGAATCGAAAGCAGACACTTCATGATTCGAACATTTCTTAAGTGGGGCGCCCTTGCCGCATTGGTTGGCATGTCGCTCTACCTGATCCTGGCCTTGTACGCCCAGCGCGAGTTCGTATTCGCCATGCTGTTCCTGGTGCTTACAGCCTCCGCGGTGATGGTATTCTTCAACCGCAAACTGTACGCGCACCGGTATATCTTTCCGGCGATCGCCGGCATGGGCCTGTTCGTAATCTTTCCCCTGATGTACACCATTGGCATTGGTTTTACCAACTACAGTGCCAGTAACCTGCTAAGTTTTGGGCAAGTACAGGAAAACCTGCTGAGCCGGACCTACCAGTCCGAAGCGGTGCGCTATGACTACGAGCTCTACAAGACCAATGCCGGTTACATCGTTCACCTGAAGGGCAAGCACCAGAATCTGACCTCGGCACCGATGGATCTGGAGGCCGGCGAAACAACAGCGCCGGTACTGCCGCTGTCGGGCCAGCCCCGAGGCGAGGCTCTGGGCATTCGCGACATCATTCAGCTACGTGAGCTGCTGGCGAAGGTGACGCTGATCACCGAAGACGGACGTGAACTCAGTCAGGCCAGCCTGCGCTCCTTCGCGGCGATTCATCCGCAATTCAGTCAGCACGACAATGGCAGCCTGACCGACAATCAAAGCGGAACAACCTATTTCCCCGATCACGAGACTGGTTTCTACCGCAGTGCCGATGGCGAGACCCTGTCGCCAGGCTGGACCGTCAATATCGGTTGGGACAATTATCTGAAGGTGGTCAGCGATCCGACCATCCGTGGTCCTTTTTTCCAGATCTTTGTCTGGACGCTGTCCTTTGCCGTAGCCACCGTGATCTTCACACTGGCCCTGGGCCTGCTGCTGGCCAACCTGCTGCAGTGGGACCAGATCCGGGGCAAAGGCTTCTACCGCACCATGCTGATCCTGCCGTACGCGGTACCGGCGTTCATTTCGATCCTGGTGTTCAAGGGTCTGTTCAACCAGAACTTCGGTGAAATCAACCTGGTACTGGAAGGCCTGTTCGGGCTGCGTCCAGACTGGTTCAGTGATCCGGCGCTGGCGCGAACCATGATCCTGATCGTGAACACCTGGCTTGGCTACCCTTACATGATGCTGCTGTGCATGGGGCTGTTGCAGGCCATTCCCAAGGACTTGTACGAGGCGTCCGCGATGGACGGCGCAGGGCCGGTCAGCAATCTGTTCAACATCACGCTGCCGTTGATCATCAAGCCGCTGATGCCTCTGCTGATTGCCAGTTTTGCATTCAACTTCAATAACTTTGTCCTGATCGCACTGCTGACCGGTGGTGCACCCGACATCATTGGTGCAAGCACGCCGGCCGGCACCACGGATCTGCTGGTGAGTTACACCTACCGGATTGCGTTCCAGGATTCCGGACAGAACTTTGGTCTGGCTGCCGCCATTGCCACTGCCATCTTCCTGGTTGTGGGCGCGCTGTCGCTGGTCAATCTCAAACTGTCCAAGATCAAGGTATAGGAGCTTCCCATGGCGATGGTTCAACCCCAATCAACCAAATACCGCGTGCTGGCTTCTCATCTCGGCATGCTGGCTTTCATCGCAATCGTGCTGTTCCCGCTGCTGATGGTTATTTCGATTTCCTTCCGCAGTGGTAACTTCGCCTCAGGCAGCCTGCTGCCGCAGAACCCGTCCCTGGAACACTGGTACCTGGCGCTTGGCCTGCCGTATACCGGGGAAGACGGAGTAACTACCCAGCCTCCGTTCCCGGTGCTGCTGTGGCTCTGGAACTCCATCAAGGTGGCGGTGGTGTCGTCGGTGCTGATCCTGGCGCTCTCGACCACCAGTGCTTACGCTTTTGCGCGCATGCGTTTTGCCGGCAAGGGAACGGTGCTGAAGTCGATGCTGATTTTCCAGATGTTCCCGCCGGTGCTTTCGCTGGTTGCGCTGTACGCCCTGTTTGATCAGATTGGCAATCACGTCAGTTGGCTTGGCCTGAACACCCACGGAGCCGTGATTGTCGCCTCCCTGGGCGGAATGGCGCTGCACATCTGGACCATCAAGGGCTATTTCGACTCCATCGACCGGTCTCTGGAAGAAGCGGCCATTGTTGATGGTGCCACCACCTGGCAGGCGTTCCGATATATCCTGCTGCCGCTGTCGGTGCCCATCCTGGTGGTGGTGTTCATCCTGGCGTTCATCATGACCATCATGGAATACCCGATGGCCTCGGTGCTGCTGGTGGATACCGATAAGCTGACACTGGCGGTGGGCGCGCAACAGTACCTCTACGAACAGAATTACCTCTGGGGCGATTTCGCAGCCGCCGCCGTGCTGTCCGGCCTGCCCATCACCCTTATCTTCCTGTACTGCCAGAAATGGATTGTGGGCGGCCTGACCGCCGGCGGGGTTAAGGGCTAAGCAAACCCAAACCAAAACCCCAACCCTGAAAATCCTGAGTAAGTCTCTCTCAGACCGGGCGGAAGATCCCGCCCGGGTCCTTACGCGACAACAGCGTCTTCCAGCGTACTCTTTCGCGACCCGGTCAGATTAATCCCCCCACTGACCGGGATTTTTACGTTCTTCCGTGTACTGGTCACCATTTTTTGGCCGAACCGGCCAGGTTTTGGTGATATAAACCTTCAGTTTTGGCTGACCCTGTGTTTTCCCATAAACAAAAGCGAACATTCACGCCCCTCAACTGGAGGTGTTTAAGACCCGTCTTTGGAAACCGGGTAACACCCGTGGTACTTTAATTACTTAAAGTGGAAGTAGCATAGTGTGGTTAGTCTATGAGTTCTCAATCAGGCGAAAAATCTAAACTGTCACGCAGGATGGCTCTGCTGCTGACGTTTGTGTTTTTGGTCTGGACAGCTGGCACTCACGCTTTCCCCTTCCACGAAGACCCTTCTGCATCCTCGCAGGTGGTTGATGCAGTTGGTATTACGGATTCTTCTTCAGACGGTGGCTCGCCATCCGAAGAACCGCCATTACAGCGCTTCATAGCTGAACACTCCCCAGCAAAAATCTCTTCATGTGCCCTCGCCCATTTGGCCTTCGACGGGCCAAGTCTGAGGCTGCTGAGCTATCCTTGCCTTCCCCAGGGGCCTCCCGCGACGCTTTAGAACATTTACTGCGCTCCAGACTTCCAATGGCCCTGTAAATCAGGGTGAAGTCTTGACTAAATGATCTTAAGCGAAGGGGAATTGCCATGAGCAATCCATCACGTGTTTTAGTTCCCAAGTCTCCCGGTGACGTATTCAGGCTTGCTGCACGTCCTGAAGAGGAATCCCTTACAGGTGACGATCCGGCTACGCAGTTGTTAAAGGACTTCATCAGCCATAACCCGATCAATGTCCGATCGGCTATGGCTTTTAAGGAAATGAAGGAAAAGCTATGCACCTCCGGCGCGACGTTTGCGATGGTCGTCAACCGGGGTGATGAGGTAGTCGGACTGTTGGCCCTGAAAGACCTTCTGGGTTCGTTACCGCTGAGTCTTGCCAATCAGCGAGGCGGCTCTATTTTGGACATTACGGCCCAGGATGTCATGCGTCCGATATGGAGCTTGCCAGCGGTTAGATATGGTCAGCTTCAGGATCTGAAGATCGACCAACTGGCCGAGATTTTCAACGAGCTTCACACCGACTATCTGTTGGTGACGGATGTGGATTCGGGGGCGGCAAGCTCCGGCGAAAAGTCTGTTCGCGGACTTTTGTCTGCTGACGATCTGAGCCAGCAACTGGGCATTCATGTGGATCAGAGCCCTCGGCCTAAGTCATTCTCTGAAATTGTTCATGCCGTCAGGGGAAAATCTGACTAAAGTGCTCCAAAGCCGCAATCAGAGCAATCGATTGCGGCTTTTTCTTGTTTGACGGTTAACCAAAGGTAGAGTCAATGCCCATCAAAAAAGTACTGATTGCGAATCGTGGCGAGATTGCGGTGCGCATCGCCCGGGCTTGTAAGGAGCTGGGTGTCCGTTCAGTGGCAGTGTATTCGGAAGCTGATCAGTATTCCTTACACATAAAGAATGCGGATGAGTCCTATCGGATCAGCAAGGACCCTCTCAGTGGGTATCTCAATCCCCATCACTTGGTAAACCTTGCGGTGGAAACCGGGTGTGATGCGCTGCATCCCGGTTACGGTTTTCTGTCCGAGAATGCCGAGCTGGCAGCTATCTGCTGGCAACGGGGCGTAACTTTTATCGGGCCTTCGGCTGAGGCAATCTCGTCCATGGGAGACAAGACACAAGCCCGCCAGACGGCGGTAGCCGCTGGTGTGCCGGTTACGCCAGGGTCTGAGGGTAACCTGCTCGACGTCGACGATGCCTTGTGCCAGGCCGGGCGCATTGGTTACCCGGTGATGTTGAAGGCAACGTCCGGTGGCGGTGGTCGGGGGTATCCGCCGATGTGACTCGGAAAAAGAACTCCGCCAGAACTATCAGCGCGTGATCTCCGAGGCCACCAAGGCGTTTGGCAGTGCCGAAGTGTTCGTCGAGAAGTGCATCATCGAGCCGCGTTACATCGAAGTACAGATAATGGCCGACAGTCACGGCAATGTGGTAGAACCCGTGTCGAAATTCTTCTGCTCGTGCTTGGGGTGGTATAGGTACTGCTCAACCGACTCATCGGTTGGATTGCTCTCGCCAGCCGAAGCCAGGGCAGAGCTTGTCGCAGAAGAACACAAAATCAGGGCAGCTAATACTGAATTAAATCTGATCATGTTTGGGGCCTTACGATGATTTGGTGCGATTAATTAACAAAGCCGCAAGCGTACAGATAACGCCCGACAGCAGATAAAAGGTCACAGAGATCAGGCCGAACTGAGTTGATAGCCACAACGCGACGAGGGGAGCAAACCCGGCTCCTACGAGCCATGTCAAATCGGACGTCAATGCGGCACCGGTGTAACGGTAGCTTCGCAGGAAGTTCGAGGTGACAACTCCTGAGGCCTGACCGTAGGAGAAACCGAGCAAGGTAAAGCCCACCAGGATAAAAGTATTCTGGCCTGTATTGCCGCTGCCATTGAGCAGCCACGGCACACATAGGCTGAAGGCTGCAATCAGGCACGCGAGTGCGCCAAGTGTCATTCTGCGACCGAACCGGTCTGCCAGTAGCCCCGAGATCACAATGCCCGCAGCGCCCAGACTGGCCCCGATCACTTGGATGATCAGAACGTCACTGACGGAGCGCTGGGAGTAAAGGGCGATCCATGACAACGGAAATACCGTCACTACATGGAACAGCGCATAGCTGGCCAACCCCGCCAAGGCCCCGATGATGAGTGTTTTACTGTGTATCCGAAGCAGCTCTGTAATGCTTGCGGGCTGGAGGTCACGCTGTTCAAGCAAACGTGAATATTCATCGGTGGACACCAGCCTCAACCTGGCAAAAAGTGCCACCACGTTGATGGCAAATGCGACATAGAATGGATAGCGCCAGCCCCATTCAAGGAAATCCTTACTGGAAAGGCTGGCCAAAAGGTAGGAAAAAAGGCCGGCGGCAATCGCAAAGCCCAAAGGCGCACCCAACTGGCCAAGCATTGCATACCAGCCCCGCTTGCGTGCCGGCGCATTGAGGGCCAGCAATGATGGTAAGCCGTCCCACGAGCCTCCAAGGGCGATACCTTGCCCGATCCTGAAAAGTGACAGCATCACAATGGATACAAATCCCATGGCTTCATACCCCGGTAAAAAAGCGATGCCGGCTGTGGATACTCCCAACACTAGGAGCGCCAGGGTCAGCTTGATTTCACGCCCGAAGCGTTTTTGTACCCACATGAAGACGGCAGTGCCGATCGGCCGGGCGACAAAGGCGAAGGAAAAGATCAGAAAGGCGTACAGAGTGCCGGACAACGGCGAATGGCCCGGGAAAAAGACTTTTGGGAACACGAGGACAGACGCTATGGCATAGACGAAAAAGTCAAAGTATTCCGACGCCCTGCCAATGATGACCCCAACGGCGATTTCACTTGGTGCGACTGCTGAATCGTGAGTGGGCGAGATCACATCTGAATTTTGCATCTTGTTCTCCGGGGATGGGTATCGGCACCTTAACCACGAGTCTATTACAAATCTGCAGATGAGGGAGGAGGACAAAATGTCCAATCACCAACGGGTTTTCAGCGGAGTAAAGTGACAGACCTAATTCAGACTCTTGGGTACTGCTGAATGTTACGTTCTTCTTTTCGCTTGGCTATTTTGACTGCGGTTCTTTCCGCTCTCGGTGGTTGTGGCATGGTGGTCATGGACCCGTCCGGCGACATTGCCAGGCGGCAGGCAGATCTGATCGTCATTTCAACACTTCTTATGCTGATCATCATCGTTCCGGTCATCGCGCTGACGGTTTTTTTTGCGTGGCGCTACCGTGACCAGAACATCAGCGCGGAATACGAACCGGACTGGGATCACTCCACCCGCCTCGAATTACTGATCTGGGGTGCCCCCCTGTTGATCATCATTGTGCTGGGGCTGATTACCTGGATCAGTACCCACACGTTGGAGCCGACCCGACCGCTGGACCGATTGGAAGCCGGCAGCCCGGTGCCGGAGGGTGTAGAGCCCCTCGAAATACGGGTGGTAGCGCTGGACTGGAAATGGCTGTTTATCTATCCGGAACAGAACATTGCGACCATTAACCAGCTGGTTATTCCAGTGGATGTGCCGGTGCGCTTCGACATCACCGCTTCGACCGTCATGAATTCCTTCTATATTCCGGCGCTCGCCGGGCAAATCTACGCTATGCCGGGCATGGAGAATTCCCTGAACGCGGTGCTTAATGAGCCCGGCACATTTGAGGGCTTTTCCGCTAATTACAGCGGTGCGGGTTTCTCAGACATGCGTTTTCGAATGGAAGGCGTTACGGACGCGGGTTTTCAGGCATGGGTTCGTGACATGCAGAACGACCCGGATACCCTCGATTCCGCGGCCTATCTCATCCTGGAGCAGCCGAGCGTCCGGCATGAGGTTGAACGCTTCGGGCGCGTAGAGCAGGGCTTGTACGACGCTATTGTCAAACGGTGCATCGGCGAACACGCCGTGTGCAACAGCAATTTGATGGGAATGCACTGAGCTCACCACCCGATTCAATAACCAAATCTGGAATTAACGATGTCAGATATGAACGATCCGACGACTCAATTACTGGGACGACTGAGCTGGGACGCCATTCCTCTGCATGAGCCTATTTTGCTGGTTACCTTCGCTGTGGTTGCTCTCGGCGGTATTGCCGTGGTCGCGGGGCTGACCTATTTCCGCCTGTGGGGCACCCTGTGGCGCGACTGGATCACCAGCATCGACCACAAGAAAATTGGCATCATGTACGTGATTCTGGGACTGGTCATGCTGCTGCGTGGTTTTGCCGACGCACTCATGATGCGGGCGCAACAGGCGATGGCGTTCGGAGACTCCGCTGGCTATTTGCCACCGGAACATTATGACCAGATCTTCACCGCCCACGGGGTGATCATGATCTTCTTTGTTGCCATGCCGCTGGTGACGGGGATTATGAATTACATCGTTCCGCTGCAGATCGGTGCCCGGGACGTTGCCTTTCCGTTCCTGAACAACTTCAGTTTCTGGATGACCACTTTTGGTGCCGGGCTGACCATGGTGTCGCTGTTCATTGGTGAGTTTGCGAAAACCGGCTGGCTCGCCTATCCGCCTTTGTCTGGTATTCTCGGAAGCCCCGATGTCGGGGTGGATTATTACATATGGTCGTTGCAGATAGCCGGGGTGGGGACGCTGTTATCGGGGGTCAATCTGGTGGCAACGATCGTGAAGATGCGTGCCCCTGGCATGACCCTGATGAAAATGCCGGTATTCACCTGGACCGCGCTGTGCACGAACGTATTGATCGTGGCTGCCTTCCCGGTGCTGACCGCGGTGCTGGCCATGTTGTCTCTGGATCGCATGCTTGGGTTCAACTTCTTTACCAGCGATCTTGGCGGTAACGCCATGATGTACGTAAACCTGATCTGGATCTGGGGCCACCCGGAGGTGTACATCCTGATTTTACCCGCGTTCGGCATTTTTTCAGAAGTGGTGTCGACGTTCTGCAGCAAACGGCTGTTTGGCTACACCTCCATGGTTTACGCCACCGTGGTGATTACCATTCTTTCCTATCTGGTCTGGCTGCATCACTTCTTTACCATGGGTTCAGGGGCGAGCGTAAACTCGTTCTTCGGCATCACTACAATGATTATCTCGATACCCACGGGCGCAAAAATCTTCAACTGGCTGTTCACCATGTATAAGGGGCGCATCAGGTTCGAGTTGCCGATGATGTGGACCATCTCCTTTATGATCACCTTCGTGATCGGCGGTATGACCGGCGTGCTGCTGGCGGTGCCGCCGGCGGACTTTGTATTGCACAACAGCCTGTTCCTGATTGCGCACTTCCACAATGTGATTATCGGTGGCGTGCTGTTCGGCTTGTTCGCGGGGATCAATTACTGGTACCCCAAAGCCTTTGGCTACAAGCTGGATGACTTCTGGGGCAAATGTTCATTCTGGTTCTGGACCATCGGCTTTTACGTCGCGTTCATGCCTCTTTATGTGCTGGGCCTGATGGGTGTGACACGGCGAGTCAGCCAGTTTGATGACCCGTCCCTTCAGATCTGGTTTGTAGTGGCTGCCGTTGGCGCGGTTCTGATCCTGCTTGGTATTCTTTCCTTCATCATCCAGCTGGTCGTCAGCTACCGCCGTCGTCACCAGTTGCGAGATGTGACAGGTGATCCCTGGGGTGGCCGCACGCTGGAGTGGTCAACGTCATCGCCGCCGCCGGAATACAACTTCGCGTTCACGCCCAGAGTGCGTGACAACGATGCTTGGGTGGATATGAAACGCAACGGCTACCAGCGCCCCGAAACCGGCTTTCAGTCTATCCACATGCCGAAGAATACGGCGGCGGGTTTTACGCTTTCTGCGTTGAGCGCCCTGTGCGGATTCTGTCTGGTCTGGCAGATGTGGCTGTCGGCCGGGGTAGTGTTTGCGGCCACGGTGGTCACAGCGATTATTCATTCCTTCAACTACAAACGGGATTTCTACATTGCGGCTGAGGAGGTCGTCCGAGTGGAAAATGAGCGAACCGACGATCTAAGGAGGTATGCCTGATGAGCGCAATAGCCGCACGCGCCGGGGTTCCAGGCCCGAACCCCGAGTTCCATGCCATGGATCATCATGCGGAAAACGGCACTCTGCTCGGTTTCTGGCTTTACCTCATGAGCGATTGCCTGATTTTCGCCTGCTTGTTTGCGACCTATGCTGTGTTGGGTTCGAACTATGCGGGCGGGCCGTCCGGGGCCGAGTTGTTTGACTTGCCCCTGGTGGCGCTGAACACCGCGCTGTTACTCTTTTCCTCGATCACTTACGGCTTTGCGATGCTTCAGATGCAGCGGGGCTACGTGCGTCCAACCATGCTCTGGCTGGTGATCACCGGGCTTTTTGGCCTGGGCTTTATCGGGATTGAGCTCTATGAGTTCAGTCACCTTCTGCACGAGGGCGCGGGTCCACAGCGCAGCGGGTTTCTGACTGGCTTTTTTGCGCTCGTGGGCACTCACGGTTTGCACGTGTCTTTTGGCATTGTCTGGTTGGTGACCCTGCTCTTCCAACTCAAGCGCTACGGCCTTATCCCGGAGAACAAGCGCCGCCTGATGTGTCTGTCGATGTTCTGGCACTTTCTTGATGTTGTCTGGATCGGCGTATTCACCTTTGTCTATTTAATGGGGTCCATGGCATGACAGAGTTCACGCATTCTTCGGATCACGATCAGCATGACCACGAAGATCACGGTTCCTTCAAGGGCTACGTAACAGGCTTTGTGCTCTCGGTTATCCTTACGGCCATTCCTTTCTGGCTGGTGATGGGGGATGTGCTGGGCAGCAAGGGCCTGACCGGCTTCGTTATTCTGGATTTTGCTGCTGTCCAGATTGTGGTGCATATGATTTACTTCCTGCATATGAACACCCGGTCAGAAAGCGGCTGGACATTCCTGGCGCTGGTTTTCACCATTATGCTGGTGGTGATCACACTGAGTGGCTCCATCTGGGTGATGTATCATCTGGACAGCAACATGATGCCGGAATCTGCCCACGATATGCGCTCGATGCCGTGAGGGTTCCACTCTGACGTCGATACGTTTGACCCGATCAGTGGTTATTATCTTCGCCTGTGGCGTCGCGGTTTTTTCTGCGCTGATGGCGTTGGGTATCTGGCAGGTATATCGCCTTGACTGGAAGCTGGAACTGATCGAGCGGGTTGAACTACGCGTGGATGCTCCGGTCGTTGCCATGCCCAGCTCCGAGACCTGGATCCGCCTTCAGCCAGAAAAATCAGAATACCGGCATGTAGAGGCTACGGGCACGCTCATGCCAGAGTTGTCGGTCAGGGCCACCGCCACTACCCTGTATGGCAGCGGCTATTGGCTTATGACACCCCTGAAGCTGGACAATGGTGATTTGGTAATGATCAACCGTGGGTTTGTCTCAAGTGACTTTGATATTGCTGCGGATACCGCAAGGCTCAATGAAACCAAAGAGCCTGTAACGGTTCGGGGCTTATTGAGGCTGAGCGAGCCAGATGGCGGGTTTTTGAGAGCCAACCGCCCTGAAAAGAATCGCTGGTACTCGCGGGATGTGGAGGCGATGGCGGAGACTGCCGGTTTCGATCAGGTTGCGCCGTTTTTTATCGACGCAGAGGCAAACAGCCTGCAAGGCTCAGTGCAGGTGATGGATCCTTCGCGCACACCAGTCCCCGGGCTGACGGTGATTCATTTTCGCAACAATCACCTCGTTTACGCGCTGACCTGGTTTGTACTCGCGTTCACGGTTGCGGGTGGTTTGGGTTTTCTGCTCAGGGATCAGTTCAAAAGCTCGCTGTAGTCTTCAACGTTCCACCATCACCCCCATAACAGCGAGATAGCAAGGTGCTGAGCACAGCTGATAACCAGTCCACATCGCAATCGCCCGGGCGCGATTCGGCCGATCACCGGAACCTTTTGTTACTGATCCAGTTACGCTGGATTGCGGTTGCGGGCCAACTGACCGCGATTGGGGTCGCAACCATCGTTTTTGAGCTTGGCCTGCCGGTGAACAAACTGATTCTTGTTGTGGCTGCCCTTGCGCTGTTCAATGCCGTCAGCCATTTACGCTGGCTTCGGGGCCACACCGGTGGACCCCGCCAGCTCTTTCTCTCACTCTTGTTCGATGTTGCCAGTCTGTCGGCGCTGCTCTACCTGAGCGGCGGAGTGAGCAATCCGTTTGCGTTCCTTTACCTGCTCCACGTCACCCTCGGCGCGGTGCTGTTGAGAGCGTCCGCCGCCTGGATCATTGTGGCGACCACCAGTTTCTGTTTGCTCCTCCTCGCTGTGTTTTCAGATCCGCTATCTTTTCTGCACCAAAATGAACAACTCTTTTTTAGCATGTATGTCGAGGGCCTGCTGGTGTGCTTTCTTCTTAATGCCGCTCTGGTGGTTACGTCCATCACACGCATATCACGAAATCTCCGTGAACGGGACGAAAAACTTGCGGATTTGCGACAGTTGAAAGCCGAGCAAGCGCATATTGTTCGCATGGGGCTATTAGCCTCCGGCGCGGCCCATGAGCTTGGCACACCGTTGGCAACGCTCTCCGTAATCCTGGGTGATTGGCGGCGTATGCCGGAATTTCAGAATCATGCTGAGAGAAAAGAAGAGTTTGGTGACATGCAGGAGCAGCTTACCCGCTGCAAAGACATTGTCAGTGGTATTCTGTTGTCGGCAGGCGAGGCCCGCGCCGAATCATCGGTCCGGACAACCATTATGGCCTACTTTGATTCCATGGTTGAGGACTGGCGGAAGGGACGGTCGGTTGAGGCGTTAATCTATCGAAGCGATGTCGAATACAATTTCCCGGTGGTGGTAGACAGCGTTCTTAAACAGATGGTGTTTAATATCCTGGACAATGCCCAGGAGGCATCGCCAAAGTGGCTTGGCATGACCGTTCAAACGGACAACGATTACCTTCGGATAATCATTGAGGATGAGGGGCCGGGCTTTCCCGCCCAAGTACTCGGTGCCATCGGCGAACCCTATAATTCCACTAAGGAACGACCGGGGCGGGGGCTTGGGTTATTTCTGAGCGTCAATGTGTCGAGAGCGCTCGGTGGTTCCCTGACGGTTCGTAATCGTAAAGCGCGGGGAGCATCCGTTGAGGTTGTTCTCCCGCTGTCGGCCATCGTTATCGGGAAGGGCGGGGAAAATGACAACTGACAGAACCCTTGTGATTGTGGAAGATGACAAAGCCCTGTCGCGCACCCTGGAACGGTCATTCCGGCGCAGGGGCTACGAGACTTTCGTCGTTGATAATATTGACGCGTTAAGCGACGCGCTTGAAGCCCAGTCGCCCAGTTATGCCGTGGTTGATCTTAAACTGAATGGCAAAAGTTCAGGCCTGGACTCCGTCAAATTGTTGCACACCCGCAACCCCGATATGGCCATCGTTGTCCTGACTGGCTTTGCCAGCATTAGCACGGCGGTTGAAGCTATCAAGCTGGGTGCCTGCCAATATCTGGCAAAACCTGCCAATACCGACGACATTGAGGGCGCTTTCAATCACATTGCTGGTGAGGGCAGCCTGGAACTGACCAACCGGGCAACCTCGATCAAAACCCTGGAATGGGAACGAATCCACGAAGTGCTTGCGGAAGTGGATTTCAATATTTCTGAAGCGGCGCGGCGATTGGGTATGCATCGCAGGACCCTCGCTCGAAAGCTGGAAAAGCGGCAGATTAAATAGCCAGTTTTTCCAGGGGCCAAAGAGCACTATCCCTCAGCCCACATCCGATAGAGATTGCTCTTGGCCTTGAGAAGTTGATCAACAGTCGGAGTTTTTCCGTCAGCTTCGAAAACAGCCTGGGTTGCAGCATCAAGATCAAAAAGAATGTCACGCCGGGCGGGATCCCGGACCCAACTGGTCAACCAACCGACGACGGCTAGGCGTTCACCCCGTGAAACCGGCTCCACCCGATGTAAGGCACTGGTCGGGTAAAGCAGCGCATCGCCCGGTTGCAGCCGTATCACCCTGGCTTCAACGGCATCTTCGACGACCAGCCCGCCGCCTTCGTATGCATCGGGTTCTGACAGAAACACAGTGAACGACAGGTCGGTTCGGTAACCGTTTATGATGGCATCATCAACGTGGGATCCGTACTCCATTCCTGATCGATATCGGGATATTAGCATACGAGCATAGTGCCTGGGCCTTGCAGCGCTCTGAAACACCTCATGTTGATTCAGCGCCTTTCTGACCTTGGCAAGAATGGCGTCGCGTTCAGCCGTCGCAACAGCCTGCGTATTGTGCTTCACGCCATGGGCATAACGGCCCGCTGTTCTTGCTCCATCTTCAAACGCTAGTGACTCGGCGGCCTCTCGCAAGGCCGCTACTTCGTGTTGGTCCAGAACATTGCCGATGATTATCATGGGAATCACTCGACCGCGAGCACAGCCAGTTCCATACGAGCCGCTGCACCATAGATCAGATTTGAATCCGGTGTTTTGATACCGTTGCCCTGAAGGTCGCCGTAGGCGGTTTTGACTGCGTTGACCTGTTCAAGAATTTTGTTGGCAGCCCCTGCGATATCAGCGTTGTCATCAGCGCCCCAGCGAGAGGCTTCGAGTTCAACGGTTTTAAGGAATCCCCAGCTGTCCTGGTACTCGTGAAGATTCTTGATTGAGCCGTCATCGGCTATCGCGACACGATATTCATCCGCTGCCACTCGGGTCAAAGCAGCCAACCCCATCAGTTGGTCTGCGTGAGTGCCCGGAGAGTTCTTCCGTACGTCATCAACACCGGCTATAACGTCGTCAAAGAGGCTCCGGATTTTCTCGACGCTGGCTTCGCCTTCCACACCAATACTCAGAGCTATGAGCCGGTCTTTCAGATTACCAAAGCCGCAGTTCTGAAGTGGTTCGGCTATCGCATCGTATTTCTCCTCGATGGGGTGACCCATATGGGTTTTTGCGGCTTTCAGGTCTCCCGCTTCATACAATGCCATGCCGGCACGCAGGTGACCGGTCATGAAGCCCAGATCGCGCATCAGAGAGACTTCGGACGACTCAGTTAAGCCGCCTTCACCGCCTGCACCGCCTTCTGCCTGGGCAGCACGTGGTTGTTCATTGCCAGCAACGGCTGCCAACAAGAACTGACCCGGGGCTCCAGTGGTTGACCACTTGGTCGTTTCACTATCAGCGTGAGCTGTAACGCCCAATGTGGTTGCGGCCAGGGTGCCGAGTGCCACCAGGCGACAGGCAGAAACAATGCGGCGTGGTTTAAGATCTGATCTGGTCATAGTATATCCTGTGATTGTTGAGGTTAAATCCCAAATGATAATGAAAACCTTTAGTGTTTGAATTTATCGCGGTTATCAATACTCAACAAGACAGCACTTTCAATGCAAGGATCGGCAGCCTTGGCACCAGCCCGCTCTGGAAGAAACGCTTCCAGGCCCAGCGCGCGGTTATTCCGGCGAGTGGCTTTCATGAGTGGACTGGCCCCAAAGGCCGCAAACAGTGCCACAACATCCGTCCCGCGGACGGCGCTATCGCCTTCGCCGGCCTTTACGAATGGTGGGATTTCGAGGGTGAAATAATTCCTTCTTTCACCATCATCACACTGCCACCGCACGCAAGGTTTGAACACATCCACCCAAAAGCATTCCACTGGTGCTACAGCCGGATGAAATCGACCTGTGGCTGGACCCGGGCAACACCCGGGCAGAACCATTTCAGAGCCTGCCCACGACACGGATCAGTCAACCAATGACAGTAGAGTCGGTGCGTTCCCCCGATGGGCTGGAGGCCGTGGGGGAAGCAGAGCGGATTGAAGTCGACGGTAATGAGTATTGAAAACTCAAAAGGCCCCGGTTGTCCTCAATGACGCAATTAACAGCATGGCTGACTGCCGCCCGGCTTTGACGAGGCGATTTGATGTTTGTTTGACATCAATGTGAGGTTTTCTGCACAGCCAATGACCTAAGCTCGGGCTTGAAAAGCACAGCCCGGAAGGGTTTCCTCCTCTCAGGAATGTCGTTGAATGCCCGCTGAAAAACTCAGTAGTGTCAATTCGGAAAATTCCTTTTTGACAAAAGCCGGGGCCTACGCGCCTCTTATTATCCTATTTTGCTCGGTTGTGCTGATTGACAGCCTCTCCCGCCTTCTGCTTGTGTTGTGGCAGCTTGATCGGGTGTGGGAGACCGGTATCCTGCCGACAGTATTTCTGCAGGGACTGAGAGTGGATCTGATCCTTGCGGGCATGGCGGTAGCCCCACTGCTGCTTGTTCTGCCTGTGTTGGGTCACCGCTACACTTGGTCAGCCTGGAAGAAACTCACGGCTTTCTGGGCGGTGCTGGCGATTACGCTGGTTGTGTTTATGGAGCTGGCGACACCGACGTTTATCGGCCAGTACGATGTACGGCCCAATCGTCTGTTTATCGAATATTTGAAATTCCCACGGGAAGTTTTTTCGATGCTGTGGACCGGGTTCAAGCCCACGGTGTTTCTGAGTATCGGTTTTACCGCGGGCGCCATTGCGTTGTTCTGGCGAGCACTACGTCCCTGGCTTCGCGCACCTGCACCCTCAAGCCACAAAAAAGCGCTCTTGGTATGGCCCTTAGTGGTTCTCGCCGTGTTTATGTGCGTGCGATCAACCACAGGCCATCGTCCGGCGAATCCGGCCATGTTTGCCCTGACGTCTGACCCGCTGGTTAACTCACTGATTATCAACTCAACCTGGTCGGTTTCCTTTGCGATTTATAATCTCAAACATGAAACCGAAAACAATCAGAGTTATGGGTCGATCACCGATGAGGCGATGTTGAACGAGGTCACAACGGCTCCGTGGCTTGCAGGCTACCAGTTTCCCTCCGAACGCTATCCCACCATGCATCATCAAACGCCTGGCACTGAGAGGGCCACTCCCCTGAATCTGGTGATTGTGCTGGAGGAAAGCCTTGGCGCAACGTTTGTTGAATCGCTCGGCGGCCGGCCGGTTACGCCCCGGCTGGAGGCGCTGAAAAGCGATGGCTGGTGGTTTGAAAACCTCTACGCGACAGGAACCCGCTCGGTGAGGGGGATCGAAGCGGTGATCTCCGGGTTTCTGCCGTCAGCGTCGCGCAGTGTGGTGAAGCTGTCATTATCGCAATCACATTTCTTCACCCTGGCGGGGCTTCTGGAGCGAAACGGCTACAACACCGGTTTTATTTACGGAGGCGAGGCGCATTTTGACAATATGCGTAGCTTCTTTTCTGGGAACGGGTTTCAGCATATTGCGGACCAAGGCGATTATGCTAACCCGAATTTTACCGGCAGTTGGGGCGTCAGTGACGAGGACCTGTTCAACAAGGCAAACGAAGAATTAGAGAGGCTGCATGCGTCTGGCCAGCCATTTTTTCGTCTGGTATTTTCTTCTTCCAATCACACGCCATTCGAATTTCCCGATGGTAGGATCTCGCTGTATGACAGCGAGAAAAACACCGTTAACAACGCGGTGAAATATGCCGACCATGCGTTGGGCGAGTTTATAGAAACCGCGCGCCAGCAGGACTACTGGAAGAATACTGTATTTCTGATCGTCGCCGACCATGATGCCCGTGTTTGGGGCGACGAGCTGGTGCCGATCAAGAATTTCCACATTCCAGGCTTGATCCTTGGCGGCGAAATTGAGCCAAAGCGCGTAAGCACCATTGCCAGTCAGATTGATCTGGCGCCCACCCTGTTGTCGTTGATAGGCCTTGAGACGGATCACCCGATGATTGGCCGAGACATCACCAGGGATCCGGATGCTCCCGGTCGCGCGATGATGCAGTTCAATGACTACTATGCGTGGATGGGAAGCGATTATCGGGTTGCGCTTCTGCGGCCAGACCGGGCGCCGCTGGACGGCCTTTATGACCCTGTGTCTGGCAAAACTGACTATCTGAGTACGCCGCCTTCGGAAGCGCGGGTCCAGCGTGCTCTGGCATTTGCCCAGCTTCCGCTATGGCTCTACCGGGAGCAAAAATACGAGTTGCCCCAGAAGGATTGAGCATTAGCGCCAGCGGGCCAGCCCGCTGTTAGCTGACGAGGTCGTTCATTAAAACCAGAAAGACCGTGCCCTCGGCGTCCGATTTCTCCACCTGAAACCTCCAGTTAAGGCGCTCACAAGCGAGTTGCACGATCAGCAGGCCGAAGCTGCTTTGATAAAGCGTTCTGGTTCCGGGTCTGCTGACGGCTGAAATGTCCTCAATGACCGACTTGTTAAGACCTTTGCCGAAGTCCTGAATTCGCAGGGCCTGGTCAGCCACAGAAATTTGCACGTTGGCTTCTGTGTGCCCTAGAGCGTTCTGCAGCAGATTGCGAATAATCATTCTGACGAGGGCGGGCTCAGAGTTCAGGATGACGTGATCCCTGTCATGATGAAATACCGTTCGGCCGTAAAAAACCGGGTCTAGATCCTTGATGTCGGCGATGATTTCGCCAATGGCCGATACAACATCGATCCTGTCTGAGCCGCCCCTTTCCGGTTGTCCGCGGGCAATGCTCAATAGCATTTCGGTGTCTTCCCGCATTGTGCGGGTCGCCTTGCGGATTCGTCTCAGCGTTTTCTGGTCGGCTTCTGAAAGTGTTTTGCGCTGTTCCAGAACATCCAGTGCACCCAGAATAACGGCCAGGGGCGTCCTGAGTTCATGGCTGGCAAGTTTAACGAACGACTTTTCCCGTTCAAGCACCGCCTCCATGGCCGAAAGGAATCGATTAAACGCGTCTGAAATCTGATTGAACTCCTGATGCCGATAGTTACGTGACAGTCGCTCCATCGACACTCCTGGCTCGGTGGCAAGCACATCATTGGTCAGAGTCTTCAAGGGTTTTAACAGATGAGCGGACGCAAATTTCGACACGAACAAGCCTACGAGCATGAGCCCGGCAGCCAGGGAAAGCAGAACGACCTGAATCAGGCTTTCCCGGTTTTCCATAATCGTAATGTCTTCAGACACGTAGAGACGGCCTGGTGGTTGGGCGACCGTCTCTACGTTCAGTATTTTGGTTACCCCATCGAACTCGATTTCATTGGAATAGCCTACTGGGCGATCCAGCAGATGGTTTGGCAACATCGATTCTGGCGAATTCTCCGGCAGGAAATAAACGTCAAGGCGACCCGTTTTCCAAGTCTGGAAGGTCGATTCTGAAATCTGCTGAGTGAAATACTCAGCATCAAGTTTCAGTTCCAGTCCACGAATGGTGTCCTCTACATCGTTGACGAATACTTCCACGGCCACCATAGAAACCGCAACCGTAACGGCGATAACACCAAAAATTGTGGTCGACAGGCGCCTTCGGAGCGAGTGCTGCTTCATTGTTCCGCCTCGCCGTCACCTGGCAGGTTCAGGCGATAGCCACGACCATGAACGGTTTTTATCAAGCCGTCCCCGAATGCTTTCTCAAGAGTTTTTCGCAGAGCATAGACATGGGTACGCAGAGTATTTTCAGCATGGTCCGCAATGTCGTCGCCCCAGATTGATTCTGAAAGAGCATCGTGACCGATAAAACTCGGATAGGCGCGGATCAGTAGCTCAAAGAGCCTGGCGGGCGTGCCGGAAAGTTCGGCCGATTTGCCCCGATAGCAAACGCTGAGTGTTCCGGGATCGTAACGCAGTTCGCCCGCTTGAAGCCCTTTCAGGCCCGGGTTATAGCGTCGATGAAGGGCATCAATCCTCAGCTGGAGTTCTCTGAGCTCAAACGGTTTAACCAGGTAATCGTCAGCCCCCATCTTAAAGCCTTTTTCTTTATCTTTGATTGCGCTGAGTGCGGTCATAAGAATGATCGGTTTCTGGCATTGCAGGTCCTGTCGGATACGGCGACAAATTTCGAAACCGTCTACCCCAGGCAGCATTAAATCCAGCACAATCACATCATAGCTTTGGGTTGCCAGTAAATGCAGAGCGGTGAGCCCGTCGGCGGCGTAGTCAAGGCTGTAGTGCTCATCACCAAGAAACTCAAACAGGTTCTCGGCGAGGTCATTCTGGTCCTCGACTATCAGGACGCGAAGCCGCGTCTGACTCAACGCATTGGAAGATTTACTGGTCATTTTGTGACAGTTCCTGTCGATGAGTAGTCCCACTGAACGATAGCAGACGATATCGCCGGTTTATTGCTTCGGTCCTGGCATCCTTGATCCATTGTTCCGCCCACACTGGCTCCCAGTTTTTCGGAACGGCAATAAAGTAGGTTTCGTACTCTGAATTGCTTATCGTCGCAGGCAGTTCCTCAGGTGCTAACTCCTGAGCAGTTCCCCTGGAATAGTATCTCGCAGAGAAGGGTAATTCGCCGAGATAAAAAAGCGGGCTGCTTTGATCATTCGTCAGCTCCTGGTATTTGAGAGCCAGTTGTTTCTCCGTTTTCGGCGTCGCGACACCCTGGGTCGCAAGTACAACAAAAACCGTCAACAGCACCGGCACTGTGCCTGCCAGCGGCCACCTGAGCCTTTTAAACCATGCCAGATCCAGACTAATCAACCACCGGGCAATCAGTATGGCGGAAAACGGTAACGATGGGAGTGCATAGGTCCAGAGTGTGTTGCCGGCCAGGGAAAAAAATAATAGTGGACTGATGGTTGCCAGTAAAACGAAAAGCAGTGCGGGGTCGCGCAGTGCACGCACTGATTCCATGGGGGTGCCCCGCCGGATCCAAGCAATAATCAGACCGCTGATGGCGATAATACCCCAGGGGAAACTGGCCCAGGTCCAGAAAACCCAGATCATGCCTTTGGGTTGAACATGCGCCGAGCCATAAAGGTCGCCCGCCCAACCGGGATCAACAAAACGACGGAAATGCTCGCCTATAATGAAGTAGTCGAGAAATCCGGGGGTTTTCCATTCGGCAAGAATGTACCAGGGCAGCACGGCACAAACGGTCAGGACGCTCCCCCAGAACAAGGGGAAGTGTCTTAGTTTTGCCAGTGACGTGCGGCTTAGTAAAAACCATAGGCCAATTGGGATGCCGACCAGAACCGGGGCGAGTGGCCCTTTGGCCAAAAGTCCAATGGCGAGACCGACGAAGAGCAGAGATCGCCAGTACCGGACATGCCCATTCATAACCAGACCGAAACTCACTAAAGACAAGGTTGTGCCAAGCACCAGAAAGGCGTCGGTCATCACCGCGCCGGCACTGATGTATGTCAGAGCCATGGACGAGAATACCAACGCCGACCAGCGAGCGGCAGTTTTCCCCGAGAGCAGCAAGGCAAAATGCCAGGTCAGGTAGACAATGCCGAGGGTGGCGATCCAGGCTGGCAGCCGGATGGCAAATTCGGAAACCCCGAATAGCTTGATTGAGGCGGCTTGTGCCCAGAACGATAAGGGTGGTTTACCCCAGAACGGAACGCCAGGCTCAAACCAGGGGGTTATCCAGTCACCGGTTTCGGCCATCAGGCGGGCAATCTCAGCGTATCGTGGCTCTGTTGTGTCGGCGAACGGAAAGAGCACCATGCCGATAAAGCGACTTGCCAGAATGGCTGCCAGGACAAGAAACCAGGGGCTAAGAAGTCTTCGCATGGCGGTATTGCCCTTTGCTGATGTTGCTTGATTTGCTGTTTGTTTGCTGGCTCTGGATAACCTCTTCTGTCAGGTAAATCGGCCGCTGCTTGGTTTCGACGTAGGTCTTGCCGACGTACTCGCCAACAATGCCAATGCTCAGCAGCTGAATACCTCCAAGGAAGGTAATGATAGCGACCAGCGAGGGGTAGCCGCTGGTCACATCGCCCAGTAGTGTCGCCTTGAGCACAATCCAGGCGCCAAACAGAGCGCCTACGGTTGCTGCAATCAAGCCCACGCCAGTGGCCCAGCGTAAGGGCGATGTTGAGAATGAGGTAAGCCCCTCCAGAGCCAGCCCGACCAGTCCTGGATAGTCCCACTTGGTGACGCCCGCTGCCCGGGGTGCGCGATCGTACTGAAGCACGACTGTGGGCATGCCGATCCAGGCAAAAAGCCCTTTCATGTAGCGGTTACGTTCGCCCAGAGACATTAATGCGTCGACCGCCCGGCGGCTCAACAGGCGGAAATCGCCGGTATCGACGGGAATGTTGGTACGGCTGGTGCAATTCAGCAGTCGATAGAAAAGGTGAGCGCTCAGGCGCTTCATCACAGACTCGCCCTGCCTGGAACGACGCTGCATCAGCACCACATCAGATCCCGACTGCCACGCCTCGACCATTGCCTGAATATGCTCGGGTGGGTCTTGCAGGTCGGCATCAATCACCACGACGGCATCGCCTGTGGCATGTTCCAGGCCGGCGGTAACAGCGGCTTCTTTGCCAAAATTACGGCTGAGTTTCACCAACCGCATGTGGCTGTGCTGGGCCAGAGTGCTGGCAAGATAGTTAGCGCTTCCGTCTTCGCTTCCGTCGTCAACAAACACCAATTCGGTAGCTACCGTCAGTGAGTCGAGGATGGGAAGCACTCGATCCAGAAATACCGGCAGCATCGTGCGCTCGTTAAAAACGGGCACTACCACGGACACAACAGGATTACCGGCGAAATTGGCCGGCTGGACATTAGATCTTTTCATGGAATACCAACCTCTGGTAGACGGTAAAGTTCAGTAGAGCCAGCACTGCCGTTGTGGCGAGCTGGGAAACAGTGACCGACAGCAACAGCCCCTGTTGAAGGAAGGAAAAAACAACAAAATTGGTTACCCACGCCAGCAGACACGACAGCACGTAACGCCAGACGGTCTTTTGGTGGGAGCCGGCGCCGGGAAAGGCCAGTCGCCGCTGGAAAAAATAGTTGGTTACTGCGCCACAAATGCTTCCTATAGCGGTTGCTGTCAGTGCAGGCAGTCCGGCCAGAACAAGAAGCGCCATTGAAGCCCAGTGGATAGCCGTTGCCAGCCCGCCTGCAGCCAGAAAACCGGTTACCTGTCTGCCGAGGGTTTGATTTAACGGCGAATTAAAAGCGTTTGATCTCACAATCAATGGGGGCCTGAAAAGGTGCAATAAACATCAAATGTGGTTTGATAATGTGGCCATGTTAGCGTCGGCCCTGTCAGGGAGAGGTGGTGGTAAGGTCAAGGAATTGTCAAAGTCGTGGAAAGCCAGGACAGGACCCGTGGCCTGATCCGAGGCGAGCTTGATTGTGGCCGGTAATGAGTCATGCTTTCAGGGATGCGTTCCCTATTGTTGAGTTCGTCGTCCGAACGAATCTGGACACTATCCCTATGCAAACCCCTATCGCAGCATCAGAGGCGTGAAGACCCAGGGCCGAGTCGACCAGCCCCGATTGCCCACCGGAATCTGGATACTTGGCTTCGTGAGCCTGCTGATGGATGTCTCATCCGAGATGATTCACAGCTTGTTGCCGGTTTACCTGCTTTCCGTTCTTGGCGTTAGTGCTGTCACCATTGGTTTTATTGAGGGAGCGGCCGAGGCGACGGCGCAGATCACCAAAATTTTTTCGGGCGCACTGAGCGACTATCTGGGCAGGCGCAAGGGGCTGGCGATATTAGGTTATGGCCTGGGCGCCGCAACCAAACCCATATTTGCGCTTGCGCCCAGCGTCGGTTGGATACTGACCGCTCGACTGACTGACCGGGTTGGCAAAGGCATCCGCGGAGCACCGCGAGACGCTCTGGTCGCGGACCTGGTGCCCAGCTCAATGCGTGGGGCTGCCTATGGCCTGCGACAGTCACTCGATACCGTTGGTGCGTTTGCAGGCCCGTTAATCGCTATTGGGTTGATGCTCCTCTGGGCCAACGATTACCAGGCAGTATTCTGGGTAGCGGTGATTCCCGCCGCACTGGCGGTCGGTCTGCTGATTTTTGGCGTTCGCGAACCCCAGCAGCCGGTCACCGAGGCGCGCCGGAATCCTATCAGCCGTGATGCGTTACGCCAGCTCGACCGTGCTTACTGGTGGGTCGTAATCCTTGGCGCGGTGTTCACCCTGGCGCGTTTCAGCGAGGCGTTTCTTCTGCTTCGCGCCGAAAGCAACGGGCTTGCCATTGCCTGGATGCCCATCGTATTCGTCACCATGAATGTTGCCTACGCGGTTTCGGCTTACCCCTGCGGGAAACTGGCCGACCGGGTCAATCACCAACATCTGTTAATGATCGGGCTGGGTTTGCTGATTGTTGCCGATATCATCCTTGCCCTTGGAGAGCACTGGCTTTGGACACTGGTCGGCTCGGTGGTTTGGGGGTTTCACATGGGCATGACCCAGGGCTTGTTCGCAACCATGGTTGCGAACGCGGCGCCAAAAAGCCAGCGCGGAACCGCTTTTGGCTTTTTCAATCTGGTGTCGGGCATTGCCTTGCTGATTGCGAGCGTGCTGGCCGGCCTACTGTGGCAATACGGCGGGCCAGCCCTGACGTTCTATGGCGGGGCCGGTTTCTGCGTGGTGACACTGATAGGGCTGGCCATTAGACCAGGTAAAGATAGAACGACACAGGCATGAACCATGGTTGTCGGGACTCAACAGCCTGGAGCCAACTCAATCAGGCGAACACGGTCACTGCCAGATCGCAACTGATCAGCAGACTTTGGCGTTTGGTCGCCCGGATAGGCAATGTCCTTAACCTGGTTTGCCAGACCAAGTTGTTGCAACTGGCGCTCCAGCTCCCCAAGTGTCTGGTTAAACGCGGGCAGCGGCTGAGGGACCAGTTGCCAATCCGCTCGGGCTTCCGCCCCAACCGTTCCAACAAACGCGACCCTGTCCGTAGCTATCCGGACGCCAGTTGGCCAGACCCTTAGAAACTCCCGATCAAAAACGCCTCCTTTCTCGCCAGGCTTGACCAGGCCAAAGCTCTGAGGTCGGTCATTCCATAACCATCCCCTAAAATCGGTGCATGGGTCATTAGAGCTCCACAGAGTAAAATGAGGCCCTCCAGAATGTCCGCTTTTGAGAAAAAGCGCAGGCGTTACGCCCGAATCTGAATGCCCGCTTTGCGACCAGGTTGGCCAGCAGAGAGCAATCTTCTGAGCCATACTTAAAGGCCCTTACCCTCCAAAGAGGGCCACGTCATGACATTTCCTATCAGCAAAGCTCCCTGGAACAAGGGAAAGCTCGTTGGCCAGAAGTTACCGCTCAAACTCGAACAAATATGGGCTATCCGCATTCGATTAGAGATTGCAAAGAACATTCGCGAGCTGGCGATGTTCAACATGGCGATTGATTGCAAACTCCGATCCTGCGATATGGTGAAGCTTCTGGTTCGAGATATTTCCAGAAACGGTGAGGTTATGGATCGGGCGCAAGTCATCCAGCAAAAAACCAGTCAGCCTGTCCAGTTTGAGATAACCAAAAAGACCCGCGAATCGGTCGAAGCGTGGATCGAATTGCGCGGACTCTCAGGAATGGATTATTTGTGGCCGAGCCGGATGCGAAAGTTTGACCATATCACTACTCATCAATACGCCCGTCTCGTCAAAAAGTGGATAACCAGCATTGGACTTGATCCCTCAGTCTACGCAACCCATTCAATGAGACGTAGCAAAGCGACATTGATCTATAAGAAGACCAAAAATATTCGAGCCGTACAGTTGCTATTGGGACACACAAATATGTCGAGCACCGTGCGATACCTCGGCGTCGAGGTTGAAGATGCTCTGGAGATAGCTGAGAGTATTGAGATCTAAAGGCGTAACTTGGCTTCTTGGTCCCTGGATGCCGCATCCGCTGCCAGCTCCAGTCGATGATTACCCTCGGGTTTAGATCAGGTTCCTCCAGTCGCTAAAACAAAAGCGAACATTCGTACTGCGTCTTTAGATAATTGCTATGTTGCTGGGGAGGTTGGAATTGCTCAGTGTGTTTGTGATGTTTTCGCCGCGTTTTTGGCGCAGTTGGATTGGTGGGATGGCCGGTCTTGCTAACAAATTATGCATGGCCAGCAAGGCGTCGAGTGGCAAAAAAAGTCCGCTTTCCAATATGATTTGATTTCACAGTCGTTTGGTGGGATCACCCGGGCGGTGCCCATTATTTTGTTACCATAGCGTCCGTTTGATATCCCTTTAGGTATAGATCAAAAGACTGCCTCGGCTTTCCCGACCGCCATTCCACGCTCGCCAGGAACACTGCCATGCACCACGAACGACTTGACCATTGGCAACACGACCACATTTTTGGTCAGGACAAAAGACGCTCCGGTGAGGCCCGCACACTTGTTGTCGTAGGCCTCACGCTTGCGATGATGGTGTGGGAAATTCTGGCCGGCATAATTTATGGCTCAATGGCATTGTTGGCAGACGGGCTTCACATGGGGTCGCACGCAGTAGCGCTTGGTATTGCTGCATTCGCCTATGCCTACGCCAGGAAGAATGCAGGCAGCGCACGGTTCTCTTTTGGTACGGGTAAAGTTAATGCGCTTGGTGGTTTTACCGGCGCGATTCTACTGGCAGCCTTCGCCCTCTACATGGTCATCGAGAGCGTGGGACGGTTTATACAGCCAGTCCCCATTTCCTTTGACGGTGCGATTTTTGTTTCCATCATCGGCCTGGTGGTCAACGGCGTATCGGCCTGGATATTGGGGGGTGCAGAGCATGACCATGGACACAGTCACGGCCATGATCACGGGCATCACCACGACCATTCTCACCATGATCATAACCGCCGTGCCGCCTACTTTCATGTGCTTGCGGATGCTCTGACATCGGTTCTGGCCATTGTGGCACTGTTAGCCGGAAAATATGCTGGTTGGAATTGGATGGACCCTATGATGGGTATCATCGGTGCCATTCTGGTCACCCGTTGGTCCTGGCATCTGTTGAAAGACACTTCGAAAGTGCTCCTTGACGAACAGCATCAAGACCTGGAAAAAACTGTCAAACAGGCCGTCGAAAATAACGATGCAAAAGTCGGTGACCTGCACGTCTGGTCGATTGGTCCCAACATTCATGCTGCTATTGTTTCGGTGGTTTCGCACCAGCCCGAATCGCCTTCGGTCTACAAGGATCGCATTCAGGCCCAGTGTCGATCCCTGGTGCATGTAACGGTCGAATTACACCAATGCACCGAACACCACGCTTTCGCACCGGAAACTTGCTGAGCCTGCAATGAAGGCAGGGCAGTTTGCGATCCCTATGGATGATTGCTATATTCGCGCTTCGTTGGGGAGTAGCCTGCTTCCGAAGTTCGGAAGAGTTCGTATCAACATAATTGGCCATATGCCATGGTACGAACACCTCTCGGTTGGCGAGACCATCGATATATCCATGCCCAAGGTCGGGCGTGTGGATATATCGTGGACTCGAAATGCCCGACCGGAGCCAGTTAGATGAACCCGATTACCCTTCTTTTACTTGCCTTTGCCATGTCCACAGATGCCTTTGCCGCTGCAATTGGCAGAGGTGCGACGCTAAAAAGCCCTCGTCTTCCAGAAGCCTTTAAGATAGGTCTCATCTTCGGTTCAATAGAAGCCATTACACCATTGGTAGGATGGCTGATCGGAAAGTCAGCATCTGGTTATGTGGAAGCGTGGGATCACTGGATCGCGTTTGCGCTACTGATGATTCTCGGTCTTCATATGATTTATGAGGGTATGAAACCCGAGGAAGACGGCGTAGAAAAGCCGGCGGAAAAGTCCTTGCTCCGGACCTGCATTACCGCTTTCAGTACCAGTATTGACGCCATGGCGGTGGGCGTGAGCCTGGCATTTATCAACGTCAATATCTGGATTGCTGCGGCTTTAATCGGACTGGCAACAACCCTGATGGTGACTATTGGCATAATGCTGGGCCGCGCTATCGGAGCTGTGATGGGGCACCGAGCAGAAATATTCGGCGGTCTTACGCTGGTTGCGGTGGGCGCCTGGATATTATACGGCCACCTGTAAGTTTCGTTTCTGAGGCTCAGAGTCACTTAGGCCCGGCATTCAAACCGGCGAGCATCGGTGATTTCAGGTATTAAACTGTTGCCTTGACTTCATCGATGGCCTGCCGACCTGGCTGTAGAGGCCAGACAGAATCGTCGAGGAAATGTCCGGATGCGATTGATGCGTATGGGTGATTGCCATGTTAACTCCCACGGTTGACTACAATGATATTTGAAATATCCAGCAATCTTGAAATCAGTCCTGAAGTTGTCTCTGAGCTGTTTACGATGGAAGGGGTCAATAGGGAGCTAAGTCCTCTCATCCGCAGACGGCCCCCTCCGAGTGGTCAAACAAGGCAATCTCCGATTGGCCTACTGGTAGGGTGCTGTTTTCAAGCTGGATACTCCTGTTTGGTATCGTGCCTATCGATCGACACAAGTTCTTTTTCGCTAGCATCGATCGACAAGTGGGATTCGCGGAAGAATCCAGCTCGTTTTGCAATAGGTTGTGGCGCCATCATCGGAACATAGATCGATACGGGACGGCATGCAGGCTAACCGACACTGTCGAATTTCAATGCAGGTTGCCCATGTTCACCTTGTTACTGACACCGGTTTACCGGTTCATTTTCAAGCATCGCCATCAGGTTCTCAGGTCTGCTTATGGTCGATCTTTCGATGCACCGCGTGCTGATTAGCACGCACACTATTCCAGACCGCGTCATTCTTGAATTCCGCGGGATAACGTTGGTTGCTCATGGCACTCTCTCCTATGCTCTAATCATAGGCTAGAAGTTTCTAGTGGACCCGGGTAAGTCCACCCTTTACATTGCGCCTTCGGCTCCATTTCATGGGCGCGCATGCTGCAAACGTTAGTAACTTTCTCTTCCTTTTTAATTGGAACTTGGTATGAGGCATGCTGAAAGGCACAGGACAGAACGGATTGGCTGGCTCCGTGCTGCGGTTCTGGGCGCAAATGATGGAATTGTATCTACCGCTAGTCTGGTTCTTGGGGTTGCGGCGGCAGGGGCGGACTCGAAGGCTGTCTTGGTTGCTGGTGTTGCCGGTCTTGTTGCAGGCGCTATGTCGATGGCAGCGGGTGAGTATGTGTCAGTCAGCTCTCAATCTGATACGGAGCGGGCGGATCTTGCCAGAGAGAGTGGAGAGCTCGTTAGGGAGCCCGAACAAGAACAAGCGGAATTGGCTGAGATCTACGTAAGGCGAGGGTTGGATCCAGAGCTTGCAAGCACAGTAGCAATTCAGCTCATGAAGCATGATGCGCTTGGGGCTCACGCACGCGATGAACTTGGTATTTCAGAGGTATCGACGGCTCGCCCGATTCAGGCCGCGTTTGCGTCGGCAGGTACATTCTCGGTTGGCGCGGCACTTCCCCTGCTCATCGTTTTGTTGTTGCCGAGTCACATACTTATGTGGGCTGTTCCAAGCAGCTCTCTCTTGTTCCTTGCGTTGCTGGGCTCACTAGCAGCAAGAACGGGGGGCGCTCCCGTTCTTGTGGCTGCTTCTCGGGTAACTTTTTGGGGCGCCCTGGCAATGGCCCTGACTGCGGGGATCGGTGCCCTTTTTGGGGTGGCCATTTGATTTGCCTACAGTGCTTT
>Ga0207908_1000026_pt1 | contig 67185 bp, 58 predicted proteins | sample MalvirmetagMSP81_FD_184224 | JGI IMG/M metagenome (GOLD analysis project Ga0207908, IMG submission 184224) | Marine viral communities from the Deep Pacific Ocean - MSP-81 (SPAdes) | ecosystem: Environmental > Aquatic > Marine > Oceanic | place: Pacific Ocean | collected 2011-04-18
ATCTTCGATACCGGCGACGGCACGCTTGCCGGTACCTTTATCGATTACCTCGCCCGACTCTCGGGCAAACTGGGCGTGCCCATTGAGCCGGTAACCCTGGGTCAGGGTAACGAACCAGCAGAGCTGGCCACCGATGCAGTGCTGACAACACGTCTGCCTGACGCCCAGGTGACCCCGGGCAAGCGCTACAGCGAACCCCTGATGAGCTTGACCTACGGGCTGTTTGTCAGTGCCGGCGACGTCGCCATTCGCAGCCTCTCGGACCTTGAAGGCGGCCGCATTGCGATCATCGATGGTGACGTTAACCAGTATCCTATGCTGGACCCGGTCGAAAGCTTTACCCCGGTCCCAGTAGACAGCATAGGTGATGCGGTCAGTCGGGTGCTGTCGGGACAGGCTGATGCCTTTCTGGGGCCGGTGCCAGTGGTGTCGGATTACCTGCAGTCGGCGATGATCAGCGGCATTGGGCTTGCGGCGCTGCTGGAAGAGGCCCGGGTTGACGTGGTGTTGCAGGTGGACGTGGACGACGACCGCTTGTTCCGAGTTCTAAACCAGGCGGTGGCGGCGATCAGTCACAGCGAACATCGGGTCATCCGCCAGGCCTGGCTGCAGGCGGATGTGCCGGCACTGGAACGCAGTGGCCTTGAATTGTCGGCATCAGACCAGGAATGGCTTAAGCGTCACCCCAATCTGCGGGTGGCCTTCCGGTCGGATTGGCCGCCGTTCGAGTATGCCCAGGATGACCGACCTACTGGCCTGGTGCCGGATCTGGTAACCCGTCTGGAGACTGAGCTGAACACCAGATTCAATCGCTCGGTGGTGTCGGATCGTGGCGCCGCCGAGCGGCAGCTGGAGGCCGATGAGGTTGATATTCTGCCGGGGCTGTCGCGAACCCCGCGTACCGAAAGTGATTACCTGTTTACCCGCGCCTATCTGACAGTGCCCATTGCCCTGGCCATTCGGGACGATGGCCGTTTCATCGGTGAATTACGCGAGCTGCGGGATGAGCGGGTCGGTGTGGTCAATCGCCACGCCGCCCATGATTACCTGTTGATTAATCACCCGGATCTGGACATCTATCCAATGGAGACGGTTGAAGAGGGGTTGCTGGCGTTGTCTAACGGCGATCTGGAGGTGATGGTCACCCATATTCCGGCGGTCAGCTACACCGTGGCCCGGCTCGGGCTGTCGAATCTCCGAATCACCAGCATCACGCCTTACGAGTACGACTTGCGGCTGGCGGTCAGCAAGGATAAACCCGAGTTGCATCGGATTCTGAATCAGGCCCTGAACAGCCTCGACGCGGCGGAAACGGAGGCGATCTATAACCGCTGGATCCACCTCGATATCGAGCAGGAAACCGACTACACGGTGGTGCGCCGGGTGGTGCTGATCGCCGTTCTGGTGGTGCTGATCTTCCTGTACTGGAACCGCAAGCTGTCCCGGGAAGTGGATGAGCGGATCCGCTCCGAGAACGCCCTGCGTCGCAGCGAAGACGAACTGCGGGCGGCTAAGCTGGAAGCCGAGCGCCTGGCCAGGGAGGCTGAAACCGCGAGTTTGGCCAAGAGTGAGTTCCTGGCCAATATGTCGCACGAGATTCGGACCCCGATGAATGCCGTGATCGGGTACAGTGATCTGCTCAACAATACCGTTACCGACCCTCAGCAGCGTACCTATCTGGAGGCAATTCGGGCTGGCAGCCGAAGCCTGTTGATGCTGATTAACGACATTCTCGATCTGTCCCGTATCGAGGCTGGAAAGTTGCGGCTGGATTACTCCGCGGTGTCGATGCGACGTCTGCTTGGAGACGTGCGCCACATCTTCGATCTGCGTGCCATGGAACAGGGGATTTCGCTGGAGGTCAGTGTCGATTCGAACATGCCGGTGTCGATGATGCTCGATGAAACCCGATTGCGGCAGGTGCTGTTTAACCTGGTGGGTAACGCCATCAAGTTTACTCATGAGGGCGGAGTCACGGTCCGGGCCACGGCAACGCGGCTGAAGTCCGAGGCGTCCAGTGAGCCGGACGCTGGCAACGGCGAGGTCCGGAAGTTCTACCGGCTGGTGGTCACGGTCCAGGATACCGGTATTGGTATTCCCGCGGATCAGCGGGACCGTATCTTCGATGCCTTTGAACAACAGGAAGGGCAGAATACCCGTCGTTATGGCGGTACCGGACTGGGCCTGGCGATCAGCCGGAAACTGGCACGCATGATGGGCGGCGAATTGGAGCTCGAGAGTGAGTCCGGGAAGGGGTCGGTGTTTACCGTGGTCCTGCCCAGGGTGGAAGCATCCGGAAAGGAGGCGGAGGACGAAGGTGAACCCAAGGAAGCCGAGCGCTTGCTGGCCCAGACCCTGAGTATCCAGGAGCGGGGCTGGTTGCGGGAACAGCTAGCGTCGGATTTTGGCGACGAGTGGCAAACTATCCGCGAAAGTGGGGATCCGGAGAAGATGAAGGACTTTGCCCGGCGATTGATAGCCTGGGGCCAGCGGTTCCGCTCGAAATCGGTGACCCATTACGGTGAAAAACTGCTGACGGATGTGGAAGCGTTTAATCTCGACGCGGTGAACAGTGCGCTTGAGGCCTTCCCGAAACTGCTTGGTCGCCGGCGCTAGTCGCTGGGGGCTTAGCTTACAGGCAGTCGAACTGGGAGCGGCGGTCGAAGGCAACCGCGACCATGTCGTAACCGGAATCGGAGAGCTGGCGAATCAGATCGCGGTCTTTCAGAAGGGTCATGCATACCTTGTGCACGCTGACCTGAAGCTGCTCTACTGGCGGCTGAGCGGCCTCGAACCGGAAATCGACAATCAGGTATTTGCGTTCGACGGCCGCAGAGGCGGGGATGTCTTCACGCTCAACGCTTTCGTAGCCAATATACGTCGCCTGCCCCTGGGGAAAAACCTGGCTCATCAGAACATCGAGGTTCTCGCCATGGGCGGAGCCGGTGACTGTGAGTAGGGCGGTGGCCATTGCAGTGGCGCAAAGCGTGATTTTCATGACGGGTACTCCCCGTGACAATCGGGCATTCGTGTTACCGAGTGTAAATTTTCGTTACAGATGATTATTGCAGAGTGGCTGGCACTTTGCGTAATGAAGGGCATGAATTTTTCAACTTTTTGCGTTTGTTGCGGTTCGAACGACGGGCTGGCGGCAGCCGGCGGCTAAGCTATCAACTATTCTGTGAATAAGACAGTCAAATAAGAGGAATTGGCATGTTTCAGCTCGTCTTTAAAGGGGAATGCGCTCCCGGCACCGATCCGGAGACCGCTCGAGCTAATGCGCGCAACCTGTTTAAGGCCAGTGTCGAGCAGGTGGAGCGAATGTTCAGTGGCCAGCCGGTGGTTATCCGCAACAAGCTGGAAGAGGTTCAGGCCGAGAAATACCGCGCGGTGCTGAAGAAGCACGGCATGATTGCCTATGTTCAGCCCATGGCCGGGGCACCAGAGCCAGCGCGTCCGGTCCCTGCTGCCGCTCCGGAGTCGGCGCGCCAACGTTCCGCCGAACCAGCCGGCACTGAAATGCCGTCGTCATCGCCAGCAACACGCAAGATCCCGGAGACCGAGCCCGGTGAACGCTTACTGGTGGCCGGTGACAAGGTGGACGATATCCTCTCGGGGTCCGGGCTGAGCCTGGACCCGGTCGGGGTCACGTTAATGGAGCATACCGAGGTTGAGCCGCCGATGTTCCAGCACCTTGAGGACTGGACCCTGGCGCCCGCAGGAACGGAACTGGGCGTGGAACGTGAGCTGCCACCGCCGGTGGTGCCGGATGTGTCACACCTGTCATTGGTCGACGAAGACGCTTCCGATAAGCCCATACACGGTGCCTGATTCGAGGGTGCTGGTGGCGGTGAAGCTTGGACTGCAAGTTTTGATCCTGGCCGTGGCCCTGATTGCCGTGCCGCTGTCTGCGGCAGAACGGCCAACGGTGGGATTGGTACTGAGTGGCGGCGGCGCCAAAGGCATGGCCCACGTCGGTGTGCTGCGCGTGTTGGAGGAAATGAACATTCCGGTGGACCTGGTGGTGGGCACCAGCGCCGGCTCGGCAGTGGGCGCCCTGTACGCGTCGGGGATGCCGGTGGAGGATATCGAGCGTCGATTCATTGAAATGGACTGGCTGTCCAGCTTCCAGGACGACCCGGGCCGGGTCTACAAACCAATACGACGCAAACAGGATGAAGTGCGACTGCCGGTGACCCCGGGCATCGGGGTCAGGGCGGATGGCCTTTATGTTGGGGGCGGCATTATCGCGGGCCAGAATCTTGGTTTCATTCTGAACGAATTGACCCGCAATGCGGCGCTGGTGGAGGACTTCGACCGCCTTGCCATCCCGTTCCGGGCAGTGGCCACCGATCTGGAAACCGGCGAACAGGTGGTGATGGGCGCTGGCAACCTGGCCGAAGCCATTCGCGCCAGCATGAGCATTCCCGGTGTTTACGCCCCCGTTAATCGCAATGGTCGCCTGTTGGTGGACGGCGGCGTCGCCAATAACCTGCCGGTCAGCGTCGCCCGTGACATGGGCGCAGACGTGATCATTGCCGTCGATATCACCGACCCGCTGCTGGACGCCGACCAGTTGAAGGAAGCTTTCTCGGTGGTGGGGCAACTGACCACCATCATGACTCGTCGCAATACCGAGCAACAGCTGGATCTGTTGGGCGAAAATGACATTCTCATCCGGCCTGACCTCGAGGGCGTCGGCTCGGTGGATTTTTACAACGCGCTGGTGTTGTTTGAGCTGGGTGCCACGGCTGCTCGGGAGAAGGCTGTAGCGTTGAGGCCATTGATCGTGCCGCGAAAAGAGTGGGCCGGCTACAAGTCACAGACGGCATTTACACCCTACGAGGCCGGGCCAATTTCCCACATCCGGATTGAACAGGGCGGGGGCTTGGCGCCCGAATTCCTGCGGGAACGGATCCAGCAAGAGGCCGGCGAACCCCTGGACGTGGAGGCACTGGAGGCGGACCTGAAGCGCATCTACGGTCTGGGCTATTACGAAACCGTATCCTACGCGTTGGAACCCAGTCCGGAAGGCACCTTGCTGACGGTGCGGGTAAAGGAGAAAAGCTGGGGCCCGAATTACCTGTCTTTCGGCTTGGGTTACGAGGACAACTTTGATGGTGAGACCCGTTTCAACATCGCTACCGGCTTGAGGATGACTGAGCTCAACGACTTGGGCGCGGAGTGGCAGACCGGAGTTCAGCTCGGCACCGATCCCTGGGTGCGAACCCAGTGGTATCAGCCACTCGATTACGGCTACCAGCGCTTCCTGGTGCTTGGGGGTGAATACAGTCGTGACACTCTGGGTATCTATGATGGTGGTACCCGTCCGGTCAGCGAAGTGGATGTCACCTATCGTGACCTGGATCTGGCCCTGGGTATGGAGTTGGGTGGTAACGCAGAAATCCGTCTGACTTACGTCCGCGGTTACGCCACGGTGGACGAACAGATCGGCCTGCCGATCGTGCGCGACGACACCGTGCACCGGGGCGGGGTCAGCCTGCAACTGGTGCACGATTCCCTGGATGACACCTTCTTTCCCCGCCACGGTGCCTTTGCTGGTATCCGGGGGCGGTTGGAGCGCGAGGGCCTGGGTTCAGACCGCCACTTTGATTCGGTCACCGGCATGTTGTTGGGCACCGACAGCTGGAAAGGCTTTAACCTGACGGGCCTGTTGTTTGGCGAGGCCGTGACCGCCGGTGAACCCGGCATCGAGAACGCGGTGCGCTTGGGCGGCTTCCGTCGGTTGTCGGCGTACGCTCCGGGCGAGATTACTGGCGATAACGCGCTGCTGGGCGCGTTATACGCCAGCCAGGCATTTGGCGGGCCGTGGGTGCCCTGGTTTGCGGGTGCGGGTTTTGAGGCGGGTAACGCTTGGGAATCGTTTGATCAGGCCAGTTGGAGCAATACAGTGCGTTCCTACAGTGTGTTTGCCGGGGTAGATACCTTTCTGGGGCCCGTGCAATTGGCCACCGCCTACAACAACCGGGACGACTGGGCCGCCTACCTGAATATTGGTTTCTCGTTCACCCAGCTGTTCTACTGATCCGCCCGCTAGGCGTCCTGCTTCTCGATCACGGCGATGGCGTCCAGGACCTGCTGACATTGCTGCATGGCGTAGCGGTGCAGGATCGCCGTCAGGCGGTCCTCGTCCCGATCCTTGATCGCCTGGATGGATTCCTGCATGTGCGCTAGGTTGTCCTCGAAAACATGGCTGCCACCGCGCTGGAAGGCTACAAAAGCGCAGCGCTTGGCCGACGGCCAGAGATCGTCGATGGCGGCCACGATAAAGTAGTTGTCCGCGTACACCAGCGAAGCCTTGGTGTACTCGATACCCAGCTCGAGAAAGGCCATCAGGTCACTGGTCTCAAAGCAGGTTTTCATCCGGGCATAGAGCAACTCCAACCGTTCCATATCGGCCGGTTGCCATTGCCGGATCAGTTTGCGGCCGGTGTGGGTCAGATAGAGTTCGAGAGTCTCGTACAGGCTGCGGACGAAATACTCGTCCAGGGTGGTCACGAAGGCGCCCTTGCGCGGCACGTTACGTACCAGGTGGCGTTTCTCCAACAGCAGCAGGCCTTCGCGAATGGAGCCGTGGCTGACGTCCATATCCTTGGCCATTGCCCCTTCGTAAATGCGTTCGCCAGAACGTAGTTGGCCGAAGGCAATCAGGTTCTCAATGTGGCGGGCGACCTGTTCGGTCAGGGTTTCTCTGGGTTGGAACGCGTTCATGGTGTGATGTCGCTACTGCATGCGGGCTGATGGGTCAGGGCATAGTCGCATAATCGGGCTGAAAGAAACCAGTGCCGGGCGGCTCGCATCTCACTAGGGCGCTCACAGCCAAGATCATAGCAGCGGTGCGAGCAGCCGGATGGCACGGCAGGTTAACCGGAACAGGATGGACCGGTCCCGGTAGTCCCGCTCGGTCATCAGCCGGCAGTTGTCCAGATCGTCTTCAAGCATGGATTCAACGCTGTTGATGAAATGCGGTGCGGTGGTCACGGCGGTGATTTCGAAGTTCAGCCGCATTGACCGGTTGTCCAGGTTGGCCGTACCCACCGCGGCGTAACGGTCATCCACCAGAACCACCTTCTGATGCATGAAGCCCGGCTGGTAGCGGTAGATGCCAACGCCGCTTTTACTGGCCTGTACCAGGTACGAGTACGCCGCCAGACCAATCAGCTTGCTGTCGGATTTCTCCGGAATCAGGATGCGCACATCCACACCCCGAAGGGCGGCCAGCTGCAGCGCGTTCATGATCTGAAAGTCCGGCACAAAGTAGGGCGAGCAGATCCACAGGCGACTGCGGGCATTGTTGATACAGTTCAGGAAGAACAGGGTGCAGGTTTCCCAGTCGTCCGCCGGTCCGGTTGGCAGCATCAGTACCCGATCCTCACCGGCGGTGTTGTTTTGCGGCGCCCAGTCCAGGTCCGGACACTCGTCGCTGGCCCAGTTCCAGTCCTCAAGCCAGGTCAGCTGCAGCCCGGTCACCGCCGGGCCCTCGATGCGGCAATGGGTATCCCGCCAGGGTTCATGGTCCATGGCGGTACCCAGATACTCGTCGCCCAGATTGATGCCGCCAACAAAGCCGATGGTGCCATCGCAGACCAGCAGCTTGCGGTGGTTGCGGAAATTGATCTGGAACCGGCGCCGGCGGACGTTGCCATCGCCAAAGGAGGCTACCCGGGCGCCAGCGGCCGTAAGCTGCTTCAGGTAGGTTTTCGATAATCCGACGCTGCCGATATTGTCGTACAGGAAACAGACCTCAACGCCCTGCGCCAGCTTGCGCTCCAGGATGGACTTGATGCGGCGGCCAACCCGGTCCGAGCGGACTATGTAGAATTCCATCAGGATATAGCGGGTGGCGTTCTCCATGGCCTCGAACAAAGCCTCGAAGGTGGCCTCGCCGTCTCTCAGTAGGGTGCAGCGATTGCCTTCGGTAAACGGTTGGCGGCCCAGCTTGCACAGCACCTGGAGTTCATCGGTAAAGTACTGGTCAGCCGGCGCTGCGATGGAAGTGGTCTGGCGTTCAAACCGGTTCAGCAGGTTGGTCAGGCCCTGGTTGCCCATGCGTCGGGCCCGGACGTAGCCACCGAAGCGATAACGCCCGAACAGCGCAAACAGCGGCACCGCCACGTAGGGCAAACCGAGCAGGCCGATGATCCAGGCGATGGCGCCCTGGGCGGTGCGATAGGTCAGCAGAATCCGGTAGATGCAGGCCAGTGCGGCCAGGTAAAGCAGGCCAACCGCCACTGCTACCCAAGAAAAGTTTTCCATAATCACTTACGTACGTCCGAAGGGGCCGGGGCCCCGGATGTCGGGTGGGTGCGAGCCAGCTGATTGGCGCGATACTGGGCCGGCGCAGTGCCGGTCCAACGTTTGAAAGCACGGCTAAAGGCGCTGAGTTCCGAAAAACCAAGCAGGAAGGCGATCTCGCCCAGGGCGTAGTGATCGGCGGCGACGTAGCGTAAGGCTTTGTCCTTGCGTACTTGCTCTACCAGATCGTGGAAGCTGAGACCCTCCCGCTTTAGTCTTCGATACAGGGTTTGGCGGCTCATATGGCATTGCCGCGCCAGGCTGTCGGCATCAATTTTTTCCGTCGCCATCTGTTTGGAAATCAGGCGTCGGATCTTGCGGCCGAAAGAGCGTCTGGGCTGCAGCCGTGCCAGCACAGAGTTCACCTGCTTCAATACCGCGGAGTATACGTAAGGATTGCGACGGGGAATGCCATGACTGAGATGGCGGCTGTCGAAGGCCAGTCGGGTCGAGGTGCAGTCAAACGTCACCGGGCCACCCAACAGGGTTTCATACTCGTCGGCGTAACTGGGGATCGGATGGGCGATCTCGACCCACTCGGCGTGAATCTCCGGGTGGATGAAGTGCCGGGTCCGGCTCAGCGCCGCTGCCAGGGTCCGGTCCATGTCTTGCCGGGAGTAGTGGTTGGGGGCATCCGGTTGCCAGGTCAGGATGGCCTCTTCGCCGGTCTGCTGAAAACTCAGGGTCACCGATTCGTTGATCAACCGGTGCAGGCGGACGTACTGGGTAACCGCTTCACCCAGGGTGTCGCAGTTGAAGAACACGTGGCCCACCAGCCCCATGCGCTCAGGATCAACCACCAGGCCAGCGTGCAGTCCTATCGCCGGGTCACCGGTTACCTGCTCGGCGTAGTCCCACAGGCGGTAGTGGGCGGGCGCCGGTATACGCAAATCCGGATTGGCCAGCGCCTGCAAGTCCATGCCGATGATCTGTTGCACCAGGGCCGGATCCAGCAGGCCCTGGCTCTGGAGGTAGTGCACCAGGGCCAGCGTGCTGGAGGCGGCCACCAGGGGCGTGTGATTGTAATCTGACGCAGCAGGGATCAAGGCGTATTCCTGATGGTTAACAATCTTTCATCTGGGATTGATACAAAATGTCAAGCGAATGAAACCGCCTGTCAACGGTTTGTCATGGCAACAACGATAGCATTAAGTCATCAGGTTGATGCAATGGAACGGTGTTTTCAGGAGGAGCTATATGGAACAGGAAATTTTTGTACCGCACAACGAGATTGAACGGACGAACGTCATCGCGCTCGCCGAATACTTGAACAGCATCTTCTATTGCTGAGTCCTCCGGCGTAACGCCGACGACTGAAAAGCCGGGCCTTGGCCCGGCTTTTTTGTGCCTGTTTGCCACCCGCGGCCGGGCGGCATTTGCTCGCCGCACTGGCGGTGGTAATGTAACCGGTTAGAAACCACCCGCTAAACCGGAGATCGTCCGCCCATGAGTGTCGAGCTGAACCACCGTATTACCGGCGAAGGTGCGCCGCTGATCCTGTTGCATGGCCTGTTTGGGTCGCTGGAGAATCTCGGCGGCATTGCCCGCCGGTTGCAGGACGAGTGGCAAATCCACGCCCTGGACCAGCGCAATCACGGCAGCTCACCCCACACCGACACCATGGATTATCCCGCCATGGCCGCGGATGTGATTGCCTATCTGGACCGGCAGGGCATCGACAAGGCCCGCATCCTTGGCCATTCCATGGGCGGCAAGGTGGCCATGCAGGTTGCCTTGCAGGCGCCGGATCGGGTCGAGAAAATTGTGGTCGCCGATATTGCGCCGGTCAGTTACAAGCCCCGCCACGATGCCATTCTGGAAGGCCTCAAAAGTCTGGACCTGCAGAACGCGCGTACTCGCCAGGATGCCGACAAGTTCCTGACCGAATTTGTCGAGATGCCGTCCACCCGCCAGTTCCTGCTGAAGAATCTGGAGCGGGTACCGCGTGAGCAACAGGAGGAGGGCGGCGCCGTCTTCCGCTGGCGCCTGAACCTGCCGGTCATCGAAGCCTGTTATGGCAATCTCGCCATGGCTCCGGAAGGCGAGGGACCCTACGAAGGGCCGGTGTTGTTCCTGAAAGGTGCCGAGTCCGCCTACATCCAGGAGAAGCACCGGGAGCAGATCGAGCGCCTGTTCCCGGCTGCAGAGCTGCGTGTCATTCAGGATACCGGGCACTGGCTGCACGCCGAGAAGGCCGATACCTTTGCCGCCCTGAGTCGACGGTTCCTGGCCGAGGGCCCGTAGGCTATCTCCTTCCCCAGGGTTCGCATTTTTCTCGGATGGTGGCGGTCTGCTAAGGTTAAGCCATCGCGAGAAAGGGTTTGAACACAAGAACAGGCGGGCATGGTCTATGAAATGGTTGATGGTGGGAGCGCTGGTCCTGTTTGTGTTGCTGGGCACTTTTCTGCTGACACCATCGCCCATTGACAGCAAGGCCTGGCAGCCGCCCTCGCCGCCGCCGCTGACCGGGCCGCTGGCCCCCAATGAACGGCTTCGGCTGGCGGAGCTGCTGGCACGCGGGCAAGTGTATGGCCCGGAAGACACCACGGTCAGCGACGATGGCACTGTCTATGCCGGTACCCAGGATGGCCGTATTGTTCGGCTGTTCCCCGATGGTCGGGTGGAAACCTGGCTCAAGACCGAAGGCCGTCCCCTGGGGCTGGTGTTTGATGACGCTGGCAACCTGATTGTTGCGGACGCCTGGAAAGGCCTGTTGTCGATCGCCCCGGACAAGACCATCACCGTGTTGGCACGGGAAGCGGAGGGAACGCCGTTCCGGTTCACCGACGACGTCGATATCGGCCCCGATGGCCGCATCTACTTCACCGACGCCAGTTCCCGCTTCCAGCAGCCGGATTACCGGCTCGACCTCCTGGAAATGCGCCCCCACGGGCGCCTTCTGCGGTACTCGCCCTATACCGGCAAGGTTGAGGTGTTGCTCGGTAACCTGCATTTTGCCAACGGCGTTTCTGTCTCGCCCGACGGCAGTTTTGTACTGGTCAACGAAACTTGGAAATACCGAACGCTGCGCTACTGGATTCACGGCCCCAAGGCAGGCCAGGCTGAGGTGTTCGCCGACAACCTGCCGGGCTTCCCGGATAACCTGGCGGTCGACCGGGAAGGGCGCTTCTGGGTGGCGTTTCCGTCGCTGCGCAACGCCCAGGTGGACGCCCTGCACCGAAGCCCCTGGCTCAAGGATCTGGTGGCCAAGCTGCCGGACCGCCTGAAGCCGACGCCACGGGAGTATGGTCTGGTGGTGGCCTTCGATCGGGACGGCGAGGTGATCACCAGTCTCCATGACACCCGGGGCACGCATTTGCAGGAGATCACCTCGGTCAATCCCCACGGCGGTTACCTATACTTTGGTTCACTTCACAATGATCGCATCGGACGGCTACCGTTGCAGGCCATTCCCGGTCTTGGAGACGATGAAGTATGACCGATGCCAGTGCCCTTCAGTGGGATCTGCCTGATCCGTTCACCCTCGAAATTACCGTGCGCGACGACGACACCGATCGTCTGGGTCACGCCAATAACGTGGTCTACGTGCGCTGGCTGGAAGACGTAAGCTGGGCCCACATCGAAAGCCTGGGTATGACCTGGGAACTGCATGAGGCGACGGGCAAGGCGATGGCCATCACCCGCACCGAAATCGACTACCTGGCATCGGCCAATGCCGGTGACCGGCTGATCCTTGGCACCTGGCTGACCGGGTATGATGGTCGTTTCCGTTCTTCCCGCCAGTTCCAGCTGGTTCGCCCGACTGACCGCAAGACCTTGGTCCGGGCGGTTTCCACCCACGCCTGCGTGGATATGAAATCCCAGCGCCCGAGCCGAGCCCCCCGGGAATTCGCCGAGATCCTGGCGGCAGCCGTGGTCAATGGTGCAACTGGCGTGGCCGTCAAATGAATCACCTTCGGTAGCATCTTCTGCTAGTCTGAGAAAAACACCTGCTTCCCGTTACTGCCGTTGTCCGGAGACCGTCATGGTAAATCCCGAAGAGTCGAACACCGAAACCACCATGCGCCATGTCAGCTATGACCGGTTTGGCGAGCGCGATGTCCTGCAGGTGAAGACGTCGGACATTCCGCAGCCCGGTCCAGGCCAGGTGCTGGTTCGCGTTCATGGTGCTGGTCTCAACCCCATCGACTGGAAGACCCGTAAGGGGCTTGGCTTCGCCGCCCGACAGATTGAAAACAGTCTGCCCTGGACTCCGGGTTACGACGTGGCGGGCGAAGTGGTCGAAGTCGCCGAAGACGTGACGACACTGGCGCCTGGGGATCGGGTAATGGGCATGATCGGGTTTCCAGAGGGCGGCGGTGGTTACGCCAGTTATGCCGTCGCCGGAGCCGATGAGTTTGCCATAGTGCCGGAGGAATTGGACCTGCTGGCCGCGGGGGCCTTACCCCTGGCGGCACTGACTGCCTGGCAGGCGCTGTTCGAGGTGGCCAAGCTGGATTCAGGACAGAAAATCCTGATTCACGCCGGTGCCGGTGGGGTTGGGCATTTTGCTGTTCAGTTTGCGCTGGAGCGGGGTGCCCACGTGGTGGCCACGGCGTCTGCGGCCAACCGGGATTTCCTGGCCGAGCTGGGTGTGCACGAAGTCATTGATTACCGAACCACCGACGTTGCTGAAGAGTGCTACGGCCTTGATGTAGTGCTTGATCTGGTGGGCGGTGAGGAAGGTAAGCGGTCGCTGCATACCCTGGGAGAGCATGGCGTGCTGGTGACCATCCCGACGGTGACCGCCGATGAGATCATTAGCGCCGCCGAAAACATGGGCTTGCGGGCCCACGGCATGACCGTGCGTCCCGATGTCTTCCACCTGGATGAAATTGCCGAGCTGATCGAGGATGGCGATGTCCGGGTGCACCTGGATCAGGTCTTTCCCCTTGATCAGGTTGCCCACGCCCATGAACTGCTCGAAGGCGGTCACGTGCGCGGCAAACTGGTCCTGGACTGCCGCTGAGGGCTCAAGCCCCTTGGTTACCCTCTTTTTCCGTCTCTGAGCTCTCGGTTGCACTGTTGCTCGGGCTTTCTTTAGTGGCAGTGCCATTGCTTGCCTGTCCGTCCCGCTCCTTGCGCTCCTTTCGGGCCTGGGGAGGGACCAGGCTGATCAGCATCCAGTCTTTTTCCGGTTTCAACGTCTCCATGTCCATCACCGGCATAACGTGGCCCTTGCTGTCGAACACGAACAGTACCAATGCCTGGCGCTGGAACTGGTTCAGGAAGTCGTCATAGCTGAACTCGTCGCTGAGCTGGGTAGTGCGCACTGTGTAGTCTTGGCTCGCCAGGCTGGCCAGTTTGGCGTAGCTCACGCCACCGAACAGGCCCCGGGTCATCTGGATTTTTTCGGCGGTCTGGTGACGCGCCTTCTGGTCCTGATCGCCTTCCGCGAGACTGAATACGCTGTGGTTCCCAAACCAGTCCAGGAAGTGGTAGGTGGCCAATGAGTTCATGTGCTTGTAGGGCGAAATCACCAGCAGGTTGCCGATACCAGTCAAGTCCAGATGGGTTGAGGCGTGTTCCGACACAGGGTTGCCGAAATAGGTTTGCAGGTTTTCCATGCGCGCTTGACGCACGTTCTCCCAGTTGGTGTCTGCCAGGGTGACCGGCACGTCGGATTTTTTCAGGGCCAGGCCGATCATGCGTGCGACCGGGTTAGCCCCGAGCACCAGGAATCCGTATTCCGCCGGCTCGTCCACTTTCAGCATTTTCGCCACCGGGCGAGCGGTCAGGCTCTGCAGTGTCACGGTGGCAATGATCAGCATGAACACCAGCGGCACCAGGGTGCCGGCACTCTCGTAGCCCAGTTTCTGCAGTTGGAAGGCAAACAGGGCCGAGACCGCAGCCGCGACAATGCCCCTAGGGGCAATCCAGCTCAGGAACAGTTTTTCCCGCCAGTTCAGCTTGGTGCCAATCGCCGACAGGAAGATGCTCAGCGGCCGGGCCACCAGCATCAGGATCGCCAGCACCAGGGCCAGCCCCCAACCGAGCTCGGCAATGGCACTGAACTCCACGCGGGCGGCCAGAATGATGAACAGGGCGGAAATCAGCAGAACGCTGAGCGACTCCTTGAATTCGAGAATGCTCTCGATCGGCACCTGCTTCATGTTGGCCATCCAGATCCCCATTACGGTAACCGTCAGCAGGCCGGACTCGTGGGCGATTTCATTGGACAGGGCGTAAACGCCAAGCATGAAGGTGAGGGTGCCGGCATTGTGCAGGTACTGCGGGACCAGGTGCTTACGCAATACCAGGCCATTCAGGTAGCCGGCAATCGCACCAATCAGGAAGCCGACCATCAGGGTCTTGCCGAAGATGTAGAGCGAGTGGCCAAACACGTTGCCCTGGCCCCAGGAGATAATGCCCTCGAACACTAGTACCGCGAGCAGCGCACCGACCGGATCGATGATGATGCCTTCCCAGCGCAGGATGTTGGCCAGGTTGGATTTTGGTCGGACCGAGCGCAGCAGCGGTGCAATCACCGTGGGGCCGGTAACGATGGAAATGGCGCCGAACAGCAGTGCTACCGGCCAGGATACATCCAGCAGCCAGCGCACTGACAGAGTGCCGATGATGCAGGTAACGATGGAGCCAACCGGAATCAGGTTGCGCACCATTTTGCCGTGGCCACGGATTTCGGCCAGGCGCAGGGTCAGGCTGCCTTCGAACAGGATGATGGCGACGGCGAGAGAGATCACCGGGAACAGCAGCTCACCAAACACCGCCTCCGGCACCAGGAAACCGAATAACGGACCGGCGGCAATACCACCGGCGAGCAGAAACAGGATTGCCGGCATCCTGACCCGCCAGGCCAGCCATTGGCAGAACAGGGAGAGAACGCCGATGCTGGCAAGCAGCAGGACCGTGCTAATGGGCATAATGGGGGCAAATCCTTTGGGTTATTGGTTGGCGCGTCTGGCGATCCGGTTCAGCAACCGGGAAGCCGCAAAGAAGCCAAAACTGGCGGTGACCGGGCTTGACGCGCCAAAACCGGAAGCGCAATCCAATCGCACTGGGCCATCGGTTGCCGGTTTCTGCAAGCATACTTCGCCGTCCCCGGCAGGATATGTCAGTTGCTCCAGCGAGTATACGGCCTCAATACCAAAACGGCGCTTTGGGTTGCGCGAAAAGCCATACTCCCGGCGCAACAGGTTCCGCACCTTGGCCAGCAGCGGGTCCTGGGTGGTCTTGCTCAAATCCGCGACCTGAATCTGAGTTGGGTCCATCTGGCCACCGGCACCACCGGCGCAGACCAGTGGAAGCTTGCGGCGCTGGCAGTGAGCGATCAGGGCGGCCTTGGCCTTGACGCTGTCGATGGCGTCGACCACGCCGGTCATCTCCGGAGTGATCAGCTCAGCGACGTTCTTGGTGGTCAGGAAACCGAAATGCACCCGGATATCAGCCTGGGGATTGATTGCCCGCAGGCGGTCCGCCATGGCATCGGTCTTGGTACGACCGTACTGCTGCTCCAGGGCATGAAGCTGGCGGTTGGTGTTGGACACGCAAATGTCGTCCATGTCGATCAGGGTGATGGTGCCGATTCCACTACGGGCGAGCGATTCGGCGGCCCAGGAGCCCACGCCCCCCAGTCCGACAATGGCAATGTGGGCGGACCGAAAAGCCTCCAGGGCGCGACGCCCATAGAGTCGTTCAATGCCACCAAAGCGAAAGGCGTAATCGTCGGCGTTCATGCGGCCTCCGGTCAGGTCCGGTGTGGGACCGGACGGAATCAAAGAGCGCAATTGTAACCCAGAGCCGGGTCACACCGCAGGTGTTGCGGCACATAGGTTAGGTGGTGCAGGATGTCATCGTAACAATGGGTGCGGCCAGGGCCGTTTGGCCCTGACCGATTCTGACCTTAAGCGGCCCAGTGGTCGTCGTCGAACGCCATCAGGCTGTCTTTGCCAGTCTTGATGTCGCCCAGCAGCCAGTGAATTTCCGGCAGCAGTTTCTCAAAGTAGAAACGGGCGGACACCTGCTTGCTCTCCAGCAGCGGCTTGTTTATGCCATCCGCTTCCAGCTGCTGTCCGGCAACACCGGCCATGCGCGACCAGAGGTAGCCGATCACAGTCAGGGCCATCAGGCGCAGGTACGGGGTGGCGGCGGAGCCGGCCTGTTCGGGATCGCTCGGCGCGTTGCTCGCCAGCCACATGGTGGCTTCCTCAAGACACTTGATGGCGTCTTTCAGCTCTTCGCGATGAGGTGCTTCCGGGTTGTCTTTGAGGTAACCGGTCAACACGCCAAACAGGCTGCGCGCCAGCTGTCCGCCCTTCAGGCTCAGCTTGCGTCCGACCAGGTCCATGGCCTGAATGCCGTTGGTACCCTCGTAGATCCGGGCGATGCGGCCATCACGAACCAGCTGCTCCAGCGGCCAGTCGGTGGTGAAACCGGAACCACCCAGTACCTGCAGGCCGGTGTTGGCGTTGTTGAAGCCCTCATCGGTCAGGAAAGCCTTGACCACCGGCGTCAGCAGCTGCACCAGATCATCCGACGATTCACGCACTGCCTCATCGGTGTGGGCCACTGACAGGTCCAGGTGGTGGCCGGTAAACAATGCCAGGGCACGCATGCCTTCGTTCAACACTTTCTGGCGCATCAGCATACGACGCACGTCGGGATGCACGATGATCGGGTCGGCTGGGCCGTCCGGATTCTTGGGGCCACTCAGGGAACGGCTCTGCAGACGCTCGCGGGCGAAGCCCAAACTTTCCTGGTAAGCCATTTCGGCAAGGCCCAGACCCTGCATGCCCACCATCAGACGGGCTTCATTCATCATGGTGAACATGGCACGCATGCCGTCGTTGGGCTCGCCCACCAGCCAGCCTTTGGCGCCTTCAAAATTCATCACGCAGGTGGCGGAACCCTTGATGCCCATCTTGTGTTCCAGGCCACCACAGAACGCTGGGTTGCGCTCGCCGGTGTCCGGCAGGACTTTGGGTACCACGAACAGGGAGATGCCCTTGGTGGTGTCGGGCGCACCGGGCAGCTTGGCCAGTACCAGGTGGACAATGTTGTCGACCAGGTCGTGCTCACCACCGGTGATCCAGATCTTGGTGCCTTCGATGGCATAGCTGCCGTCGTCGTTCGGGGTGGCGCGGGAGCGGATCAGACCCAGGTCAGTACCACACTGGGGTTCGGTCAGGCACATGGTGCCGGTCCACTCGCCGGAGATCAGTTTCTCGAGGAAAACCTTTTTCAGTTCGTCGGAGCCGTGGGCGTGCAGGGCGCTGATGGCGCCGTGGGTGAGGCCCGGGTACATGCCCAGCGAGAGGTTGGTGGAGCAGACCATCTCATCGACGACAAATTTAAGGGTGTGCGGAAGTCCCTGGCCACCGAATTCCAGCGGTGCGTCCAGGGCAGTCCAGCCACCTTCGACAAACTTCTTATAGGCTTCCTTGAATCCTGCGGGCGTGGTCACCGCATGGGTCTCGGGATCGTAGCTGCAGCCTTCGCGATCGCCAACCTGGTTGGTGGGCTGAATCACTTCCGCTGCCAGCTTGCCGGCTTCGTCAATGACTGCAGAAATCAGGTCGGGAGTGGCGTCGGCGTATTTTTCCAGCTCGTGGAGCCGGTCTGCACCCAATACATCAAACAACAGAAAGCGAAGATCGTTCGCGGGAGCCTGGTATTGCATGGAGTACTCTCCTCAGTGTGCTTCTTTATCTTGAGACCCCGAGCCAGTGGCCCGTGATCTTGTGGTGTCGAGTTGTGTTTGATCGGAACAGGTGATTCATACGCCCGTTTTAATATCCCGGTTCACAGGCGCCAGCAGTCCAGCCGTTAAACTGTTCGTATTTCCTACAGGATTTGAGCGCGCGGCTTGAGGAACAGCCGGGGCGTTGAAGTGTTTACACCAGTGGGAGAGTCACCATGAAACGAGTGCTGATAGCCGGCGTATCGGGAGCCATTGGCGCCGCGTTGGCAGAGGCCATTCTGGCCGAGTACCCGGACAGCCGGGTAGTTGGCTTGTGCCGGGACCCGGGTCGGGCGCCCGAGACGTTGCACCACTCCGATCGGGTCACCTTAGTGCCCTGGGACGCCAGTGACAGCGGTTCTTTGGCTTCGGTTACTGATGCGCTGGAGTCCGTGTTCCCGGCGCGAGAGGGTATCGACACCGTTGTTTACGCGGCTGGCTTGCTGCATTCCGACACTGTGTTCCCGGAGAAGCGCCTCGAAGACCTGTCTGCCAATGCCATGACCCAGGCCTTTGCGGTCAATGTCACCGGGTTCGGCCTGCTGGTGCAGGCTCTTATTCCCTGGCTCAGGCACAAGGAGCTGAAACGGATAGCGGCGATTTCGGCGAAGGTCGGTTCCATTACCGATAACCGACTGGGCGGCTGGTACGCCTATCGCAGCTCCAAGGCGGCGCTGAATATGCTGGTGCGGGGTTTGTCGGTGGAATTGCCGCGCCGGTGTAAGCCAGTGGCCTGTGTGGCGTTGCACCCGGGCACCACCGAGTCGGCGCTCAGTGAGCCGTTCCGGCAGTCGTTGGCGCAACTGAAGGTGCACGCGCCGTGCCAGACCGCAGAGAACCTGCTTAAGGTCATCGGAGACGTGACTGATGACGACAACGGCCGCTTTCTCAGCTGGGATGGTTCGGAATTACCCTGGTAGGTTCGATGGGCACAAAAAAGGGCGATCAATGATCGCCCTGTCTCGCTTACAGCCTGAAGCCAATCAGCGAATGAACGGGTTCAGCATCCGGGTAAAGGTGCCAGTGAGTTTAACCGGAGCGCTGAGCACCGATAATGTAATGCAATCTTCACAACCGACCGCAACGGGCTTGTGCTCATCCTGATCGTTAAGAACGACAAAATCCCACTGGTTGAACACGCCTTTCTGATCTGCAAACGCTCCTTGCAGAACGATGGTCGTTTCTTCCCCGCGGTGGGTGTGTGCCGGCGCCTTGCCGCCTGCCGCCAGTTTCTGCAACACAACCTGTTCGGACTGACCCGGGAACCGATCGGTAATGTCCAGCACGCTGACGTCGCCCAACTGCCGCTTCCACGGCAGCTTGTTGATGTCGTCGCCGAGCAGCTTCTGCAAGGCACTCATGCGTGGCGCCGTGGCAACCTTGGCTGCTCCCGCCGGCTCACTGTCGATCATGGAGAGAATGCTATCAAACATGCCCTCGGACACAGACACCTTAGGCTGTTGTTCCATCATCACCGCACCCAGACTGTCGAGCGTATCGACACGGCTGCGGCAATGCGGACATTCGTCCAGATGCAGCCGAATGCACAGAGCATGCGGCTCGCTCAAATTGCCTGCGCTGTATTCCATCAAGCTCAGACTGTCGGGATGATGACGTGTCATACGTTTTGATCCTGCAATATCACTTTCAGCTTGTTCAATGCCAGGCGCACCCGGCTTTTCACCGTACCAAGGGGAATGTTCAACTCATTCGCCACCATCTGGTGCGACTTGTTCTCCATGTAGACCTTGGCGATCACGGTAATCTGTTCTTCGGGCAAATGGCTCAGCGATTCCCGAATACGACGTTCTGACATGAGACGATGCAGGGACGTAACCGGTTCATTTTCATTGTCCCCCGGGATCTGCCAGAGATCCTCGGTTTCAACCGGCATCTCGGCGCTGGTGCGCTGCATCTTGCGGAGCATGTCGATGCGCTGGTTCCGGGCGATGGTGAAAATCCAGGTTGAGGCGGCAGCCTTGCGCCAATCATAGAGGCAGGATCGACGCCAGATGGAGACAAAGACTTCCTGAACCAGCTCTTCAGCGTGGCTGGCCATTCCGTTTGCCATGGCGTAGTACTTGATCTGCGGACCAAAGTGCTCGAAGAGAGCATGGTAGGCCGCGCGATCCTGATTTTTGCCCACTTTCTGCAGCAACTGGCTCCAAGGGTCTTTTCTTCCTTCAGAGCTAGCCGGTTTTTGCTCCAGTGTGCTCACTGGACGCTCCTTGACAGTTACATGATTTGAACTTGTTCTAGCCATCATTCTATGCACTCGTCCCGGGTTTGTCAGTTTGGGTAATTACGGGCCGGATCTGACTGTGGATCAGTGCAAGCACGAAAAAGAATGATGAATGAGGTCGGCACCGGGCGCTTTCCGGGATGCGCCGGGTTCATTCTTCCAGGTAGGTGTAGCCCTCCAGGCCTGCAGTCAATTCTGCCAGCAACTGTGTCCGCTGGCTCTCGGACAGGTCACTGGCGTCGAATTTCCGCCGGTAGGTCTGCAGCAGGGCCTCGGGCTCGAAGTTGACGTAGCGCAGCACCTTGGAAACGGTATCCCCGGTGATCGGCTGACCAATGCTGAAGCCGCCCTCCAGGTTCAGCTGGACGTCCACCGAATGGGTGTCCCCAAACAGGTTGTGCATGTCGCCGAGAATTTCCTGGTAGGCCCCGGTCATGAAGAAGCCCATTAGCAGTGGCTCGCCCGGGGTTTCCTCCGGCAGTGGCAGGGTGGTTTCGGTGCCCTGGCCGTCGACGTACCGGTCAATGCGGCCATCGGAATCGCAGGTGATGTCCTGGATGACGGCGCGGCGATTCATTGGCCGGTTCAGGCCGCTGATGGGCATCACCGGGAAGATCTGGTCAATGCCCCAGACGTCCGGAAGTGACTGAAACAGTGAGAAGTTCACGAATAGTTTCTCAGCCAGCTTCTCATTCAGTTCGTCAATGATCTCCCGGTGCGCCCGATTGGCCGAATTCAACTGGTTTCGAAGCAGACGGCAGCAGCGGGTGTAAAGGGTTTCGGCGTCGGCCCGTTCCGGTAGCGACAGCACACCATGGGCGAACTGGCCATGGACGTCGGCCATGGCATGGAGCACGTCGTGGTAGATCTCGGCCAGCGAGCGAGGGGTGTCTGAATCCTCCAGGCTGAGCAGATCCCGCCATAAGTCATGCAGCGGCCCTGGTGCTTCCGGCGATGGCTGCTCGGGGGTGCGATCCTGGGGTACTTCCTGGTCAATCACGTTGGTGACCAACACCGAATGATGCGCGGTCAGGGCTCGGCCCGATTCACTGATCAGGTGCGGATGCGGAATGCCGTAACGGTCGCATTCGGTCTGCAGGACATGAATCACGTTGTAGGCGTATTCGTGCACGCTGTAGTTCATTGAGCAACTGCTACGGGAGCGGGTGCCCTCGTAGTCCACGCCCAGGCCGCCACCGATATCCACAGTATCGATGGGCGCGCCCAACTGGCGCAACTCGCTGTAGAAGCGTGCGCATTCCCGCAGGCCGGTCTGGATGTCGCGGATGTTGGCAATTTGCGATCCCAGGTGAAAGTGCAGCAACTGCAAGGTGTCGAGGGCACCGGCCTGGCGCAGGGTGTTGACCACATCCAGTACCTGGCTGGCGGACAGCCCGAACTTGGATTTCTCGCCGCCGGTGTTCTGCCAGTTGCCCTTGCCAATGGTGGCCAGGCGGGCGCGGACACCAATCAGTGGCGACACGCCAAGATCCCGGGCTTCGTCCAGGATCAGCGGCAGTTCCGACTGTTTTTCCACCACGATGAAGACCCGGTGACCCAGCTTCTGGCCGATCAGTGCCAGACGAATGTATTCCCGATCCTTATAGCCGTTGCAGACAATAACCGAGCCGGGCTGTCGGGACATGGCCAGAACCGCCATCAGCTCGGGTTTGCTGCCGGCCTCCAGGCCGATCTGGCCCTGGCTAGCGGCCGGTTCGGCCGACAACAGCTCTTCCACGACCCGGCGCTGCTGGTTGACCTTGATCGGGTACACCGCGGTGTACTGGCCCTGATAGCCCTGATCGCCGGCGACCTTGTTGAAGGCGCCGCACAGTTTATTGACTCGATCATGCAGGATGTCGGTAAAGCGGATAAGCACGGGTAGCTGGATGCCGGATTGCAGCAGTGACTCGGTCAGGTCCGGCAGATTGATGCGGGCCGGACTGAGGCCCCGATCCGGGCGGATCAGCACCTCGCCCTGCTCATTGACACCGATGTAGCCATCGCTCCAATGGGCAATGTTGTAGACCTTGTGGGCAGCAGTGCCGCTGGATTCGCTCATGCTTGCTATCCTTTCAGAAAACCGGGGCCGGCGAGATGGAGGCAGGTGCGGCCGGCTGTATGGTCGCCATTGTATGGATTCCGCCCGCCGGCTAAAAGAACCGGGTGTGGAAACTACAGGGCAAGTCCGGCGATTAAAGCTTTAGCTGCCGGAGTGGCATGCCTACAATACGCCCTTTAACCCGGCTCATGGACCACAGCAGGAGAAGTACGATGACGGCATTGAACGAAGGTTGGTTTACAGAAGTATTTCAGGATCAAGGGACGGCGTTTTCCCTGCAGGTGAAGAACAAGGTGCACGAGGAGCAGACGCCGTTCCAGAAGCTGGAAATCTATGAAACCGAAACTTTCGGCAACCTGATGGTGCTGGATGGTTGTGTGATGCTGACCAGCCGGGACAACTTCCTGTACCACGAGATGATGACTCACCCGGCCCTGTTCACCCACAAAGACCCGCGCAAAGTAGTCATCATCGGCGGCGGCGATTGTGGCACCCTGAAAGAAGTGCTCAAGCACCCGGGCGTGGAAGAAGCCTGGCAGGTGGAAATTGATGAGCGGGTCACCCGGGTTTCGGAGAAGTACTTCCCGGAGCTGTGTGAATCCAACGGCGATCCCCGGGCCAATTTCTTCTTTGGTGATGGCATCCAGTGGATTCGAGACATTGAGCCCAACAGCCTCGATCTGATCATCATCGACAGCACCGATCCGGTCGGTCCGGCCGAAGGCCTGTTTGCCCTCGATTTCTATCGTGATGCCATGCTGGCGCTGCGTGACGGCGGCCTGATCGTGCAGCAGAGTGAATCCCCGCTGTTGCACACCCGCACGATCATCAAGTCGATCCATGAGGATATGCGCAAGGCCGGCTTTGATCACGTCCAGACCCTGCCATTTCCGCAACCGGTTTACCCCACGGGCTGGTGGAGTTGCACCATGGCCGGCAAGGAAAAGCCGGTACGCTATTTCCGGGAGGAGGATGCCGAGAACCGTCCGTTTGTTACCCGCTACTACAACCCTGGAACCCATCACGGTGCCCTGGCGATGCCTCAGTTCATGGTTGATGAACTGGAGGATCATGTCATTCCTGGTGAGGGCTGAGCCGGCGCCCGCACTCGAACCTGTATCCTGATCAGGCTTGTTTCAGGGCTGTCATTCTTTCCCGCTATGAGCGGCCCGTTGCTTTGATCAAGATGATCTCTACGGGCCTGGATGGATTGACTAGACTGATGGGGCAGTGGGAATTGATCGGAGATAGCGGCCACGCCAGGAGAGGGAGCCATGATGGTGCGACAAGGGGAGTCTGAGAAAAACTGGTTCCGGTCAGAGCGGCTGAGTTCGGTAAACGGTGAGTATTTCTTTGAAACCCGGGAGGGTTCAATAGAAGGGCCTTTTGAGTCTGAGCTAGAAGCTTTACTGGAATTGCGATTGTATCTGCAAAAGGCTGAGTACCAGTCGTATTTGACCCAGCCAGCACACTAAAGTCTGACCATGAAAAAAGGCGCCTCGAAGGGCGCCTTTTTGGTTGGGATCGAGAGACGCTTTACGGCTTGGCGCTCACGAATTCCGGGTAGGCCTCCATGCCACACTCGGACAGATCCACACCTTCGTACTCGTCTTCTTCGCTGACCCGCAGGCCAATTACGGCTTTCAGGATGCCCCAGACAACCAGGCTGGCTACGAAGACCCAGGCGAAGATGGTGATTGCGCCGACAATCTGGCCGCCGAAGCTGGCGCCACTGTTGGTGACCGGAACCAGCAGCAGACCTAGCAGTCCGCAGACACCGTGAACTGAGATAGCACCAACTGGATCGTCGATACGCAGCTTGTCCATGGTGACGATGCTCAGTACGACCAAGACACCGCCAAAGGCGCCGAACAGGGTCGCGGTCAGGGCGCTCGGAGTGGACGGTTCAGCGGTGATAACCACCAGGCCAGCCAGGGCGCCGTTCAGCAGCATGGTCAGGTCGGCCTTGCCAAACATCAGGCGAGCTGTGATCAGAGCTGCAATCGCACCACCGGCAGCGGCGGTGTTGGTGTTCAGGAACACCATGGCTACCGAGTTGGCGCTGGCGATGTCGCCCAGCTTCAGCACCGAGCCACCGTTGAAGCCGAACCAGCCCATCCACAGGATGAAAGTGCCCAGAGTAGCCAGCGGCAGGTTGGCACCCGGGAAAGCGCGGATTTCGCCGTTCGCACCGTACTTGCCTTTACGGGCACCCAGCAGGATGACACCCGCCAGAGCCGCTGCTGCGCCAGCCATGTGAACGATGCCGGAGCCGGCAAAGTCACTGAAGCCGAGGTCGCCCAGAGAGTACATGCCGAAGACAGACGCGCCGCCCCAGGTCCATGCACCTTCCATCGGGTAGATGAAGCCAGTCATGACAACCGCGAAGATCAGGAAGGCCCAGAGTTTCATACGCTCGGCCACGGCACCGGAGACGATGGACATGGCGGTAGCGACAAAAACCACCTGGAAGAAGAAGTCAGAAGCGCCGGAGTAGATGGAACCACCCTCGAAGCCGTCTTCACGGCCGGCGAAATCACCCAGAACGGCAGCGGTATCAACGTCGGCGATGCCGGACAGGAAGATATTGCCGCCGTACATGATGGCGTAACCGCACACCAGGTACATGATGCAGGAGATGGCAAACAGTGCCACGTTTTTGGTCAGAATTTCGGTGGTGTTCTTGGAGCGCACCAGGCCGGCTTCCAGCATGGCGAAGCCCGCGGCCATCCACATTACTAATGCGCCGCACACCAGGAAATAAAAGGTATCTATTGCATATTGCAGGTGAAAAAGATTGCTTTCCATTTGAAGCCCTCCGCACGAGGCTTTTCAGGTTATAAGTTTTTTTGCGCTGGCTAAGTCTTTTTTCTTAGATCTGGATCAGACCGCTTCTTCGCCGGTTTCGCCAGTCCGGATCCGGATGGCTTGCTCCAGTTCAGTCACGAAGATCTTTCCGTCACCGATCTTGCCAGTGTTGGCTGCCTTGGTAATGGACTCAATAACCTGGTCAAGCAGGTTGTCGCCAATGGCAACTTCAACCTTAACTTTGGGCAGGAAATCAACTACGTACTCTGCGCCACGGTACAGTTCGGTGTGGCCCTTCTGTCGACCGAAGCCTTTGACTTCAGTGACGGTTACGCCTTGCACGCCAATCTCGGATAGTGCCTCACGGACATCATCCAACTTGAAAGGCTTGATGATCGCTGTCACAAGTTTCATTGCTTTCTCCTTGGTAAAGCCGTCCCAACTTCAAGGGCCTCTGGGCCAGCGGCTGGGTTCGGAATGCTGCCACCTCGCACACCAACTGTGCGGATTGCGTACGAGAGCTTTAGCATCGGGTGTGCCAACGCAAAAAAATTCTTAAATAACAGCCAGCTAGCGAATGGCTGTCCCAGATTGGCGCAAAACTGCGCACCAAAATCGGGCATCGCGCCCCGTAATGGGCCAAATTAGAGCGGCTCAGCGGGACGGCGTGGGTCATTATACAGTCGACCGGCTACAGTATGGCAGGGGGCGCGGTGTGATACACTCCCGCGTACCGGTGCAGGCCCCGTGTCTGGTCGTAAAACCGGCCATTATTCCAACCAGTAGAGGTGATGCGTGAAAGGTCCGCAGGATATTTTCGCCCAATTGCAGGGCCAGTTTGGTCAATTCGTTCCGGATATGGCGCGGGCTGCCCGTGAGGATTTCGAGACCCAGGCCCGGGCCACGGTGATGTCGGTTCTGTCCCGGCTGGAACTGGTCACCCGGGAGGAATTTGATGCCCAGCAGGCGGTGCTGATGAAGACCCGTGAAAAGGTCGACGCACTGGAACACCGGGTAGCCGCTCTCGAGCAAAAGCTACAAGAGAGATAACCCGGCGATGGCCTGAATGGAAATCGGGCCGATTGTATCTATGTTAACCAGGGAAGGTTGTCATGCTTGCCATTGTCCACTCGCGCGCCAGCGTGGGGGTCTCCGCGCCTGCGGTGACCGTTGAAGTCCATCTCTCGGGCGGTCTGCCCGCGCTCTCAATTGTCGGGCTGCCGGAAACCGGTGTCCGGGAGAGTCGTGAGCGCGTTCGCAGCGCTTTGCTAAATGCCGGTTTTGAATTCCCCGCCCGCCGCATCACCATCAACCTGGCGCCAGCCGATCTGCCAAAAGAGGGTGGTCGTTTCGATCTGCCCATCGCCCTGGGTATTCTTGCCGCCTCGGGCCAGATTCCCGCTGATAGCCTGTCTGCCCACGAATTCGTCGGGGAGTTATCCCTGGACGGAGCGCTTCGCCCGCTGAATGGTGTCTTGCCGTCGGTGCTGGCGGCCCGGGCGGCAGGCCGGGCGCTGTTGGTGCCCCAGGCCAATGCCGCTGAGGCGGCCCTGGCCAGTCAGGGCGAGGTCCTGGCGGCCGGGCATTTGCTGGCGGTGGTTGAGCATCTGGCCGCCCGTGCCCGGCTGGTGCCGGTGGCCAGGGCTCCGCGTACGCCGGCATCGGAATCAGCTGGTGAGCTCCCGGATCTGGCCGATGTCCGTGGCCAGGCGGTGCCCCGAAGAGCCCTGGAGGTGGCCGCCGCCGGCAATCACAACTTGCTGTTCTTTGGTCCACCGGGCACCGGTAAGAGTATGTTGGCCAGCCGATTGCCCGGCATTCTGCCGGATCTGGAGGATGACGCCGCGATGGAAGTGGCCAGTGTTCATTCCGTTGCCGGTCTGGCCCTGGCCACGGATGACTGGCACAGCCCGCCATTTAGGGCGCCCCATCACACCGCCTCTGCCGTTGCCATGGTCGGTGGTGGCAGTAGCCCGCGGCCCGGTGAAATCTCCCTGGCGCATCGGGGCGTACTGTTTCTCGACGAGCTACCTGAGTTTGAACGGCGGGTTCTGGAAGTGCTGCGTGAACCCATGGAAACCGGGGAAATCGCCATCAGCCGGGCCGCTCGCCAGGTTCGGTTCCCGGCCCGGTTTCAGGTGGTGGGCGCCATGAACCCATGTCCCTGTGGCTTCAGTGGCCACCCGACCATTGAATGTCAGTGCACGCCGCAGCAGGTGTTGCGCTACCGGTCGAAGATCTCCGGGCCATTGCTGGACCGGTTCGACCTGCACGTGGAAGTGCCGGTTCAAGGTGGTGACATTCTGATGGGGCAGGCCGGCGGCGCCGAATCCAGTGCCTTGGTCCGAAGTCGGGTTGTGCAGGCACGCGCCCGGCAAAACAGGCGTAAACAGTTGAATTCGGAGCTGAGCGGCCGCGCCTTGCAAGAAGTCTGTCGCCTGGATACCGAGGGCGAGAGTTTGCTCACCGGTGCCATGGAGAAGTTGGGGCTGTCGGCCCGGGCCCTGCACCGTATTCTAAGGGTGGCGCGCACCCTGGCGGATCTGGACGGGGTCGAACACCTGGCGCACAGTCATCTGGTCGAGGCGCTGGGCTATCGTCAGCTTGATCGCCAGCATGGGCAGAATGCCCTGGTGTCCTCCTGAGCCCGTACACTCTGGTAAACTGTCGCCAAAATCATGTTTAAACAGACCCGCAGCCTGCGGTTGAGGACTTCAGATGACCGACCAGAAAGACCCGCACGAGCCGAAGGAAGCAGCGCCAGAGTCGCCGGTAACCACTCGCCGAGGCATTCGCAGCTTCGTGCTTCGCCAGGGCCGGATGACCGAGGGCCAGAAGAAAGCCTATGAGCGCAGCTGGCCGAAGTACGGTCTCACTCGCGAAGACGGCATGATTGACCCACGGGAGGTGTTCGGTCGCGAAGCCATGCTGAACCTGGAAATCGGTTTTGGCATGGGCCATTCGCTGGCGGAAATGGCCGAGGCCGCGCCGGAGCAGGATTTCATCGGTGTGGAAGTGCACCTGCCGGGCGTCGGCGCCCTGCTGAAGGAAGTGGAAGATCGTGGTCTGGAGAATGTCCGGGTCTATAGCATTGACGCCAACGACGTCATCGATCTGTGCCTGCCGGACGCCTGTCTGGATCGGGTGATGGTGTTCTTCCCGGATCCCTGGCACAAGAAAAAGCACCACAAGCGTCGCCTGATCCAGCACGAGTTCGTGCAGCGCATCCGTCATAAGCTGCGGGTTGGTGGCATCCTTCACCTGGCAACGGATTGGGAGAACTACTCCGAGCACATGATGGAAGTTATGAGCGAATCGGAAGGGTTTGCTAATACTCAGGACAACGGTGTTTTCTCACCGCGGCCCGAAGACCGGCCCATCACCAAGTTTGAAAAGCGCGGTGAGCGACTCGGTCATGGCGTCTGGGATCTACTGTTTCACCGTACTAACTAACTCGTTAAGTCTAATGCCGGAAGTCGACAGTCGACAGTCGTCAGCCGTGAGCTAGCGGGTGACGGCGTGACGCCCGAACAATGACCAGGCCGGCAATGCCCAGGGTCAGTCCGGTGTACTTGATCAGGGCACAGATGGTGGCGGACAGGCTGACCACGTCGGTCGGCGGATTGAAGTTGTTCAGCAGCAGGATGTTCTCGGTGACGTCACTGAGGCCGGCCGCGACGAACAGCGCGCGGATCCAGCGGGCAACCATACGCTCACGGACACCGGGACGATCCCGTGTAAAGTGTCGGGTGAGCTGGATCAGCGCCAGCAGATAGGCGGGAATAAACAGGAAATCGAGCCACAACGAGACCTGAGCCCAGACTTCGCCGCCCGAGCGCCAGCTACGGAGAATGGCATGGGCCTGATCCGCGGTTCCGGCCATCTGAAAGCTGACAATGCCTTGAGGTGCCGAGCCAGTCTGCAACGGTTGGTTGACCAGGATCAGGGCCACAAGCAGCACCAGCGCGGCGATCAGCGTCGCCCTCAGGGTCTTGGGTAGCGCTGCGAGTTCTTTCATCCAGTCCATTACAGAAAACGCTCCAACAGGCTATTCAGGTATCGCTGGCCCAGATCAGTGGCTTGCAGGCGATGCTGCTCCAGCAATTCTTCGTCACGCAACTGATCAAGTTTTACCGCAACTGAAGACAGGGGTAAACCCGTACGCTCGGTAAACAGTGTTTCCTCCACCCCTTCCGTCAGCCGCAGGGCATTCATCAGGAACTCCAGCGGCAGGTCCTCGATGTCAATCGGTTCGGTGCCCGCCGTTCGACTGCCAATCCGGTTCAGGTAGGCTTCCGGTTGCCGGGTTTTCCAGTATCGCCGGATACTACCATTGGCGAGACTGATTTTACCGTGGGCACCGGCTCCCAGCGCCAAATAGTCACCGAAGGTCCAGTAGTTGAGATTGTGGCGTGATGCCTGTCCCGGGCGGCTCCAGGCTGAGACTTCGTAGTCTCGGAACCCCTGCTGGCGCAGGAAATCGCCACCCTGACGGTAGATCTCCCACAGCCGGTCGTCATCGGGCAACCGGGGCGGGCGACTGTAGAATTCGGTGTTCGGCTCCAGCGTCAACTGATACCAGGACAGGTGCGCCGGATTGTGGCTGAGCGCAGCCTTGAGGTCGGCGATGGCGTCTGCCGGGGTCTGGCCCGGCAAGCCGTGCATCAAGTCGACGTTGAAATTGTCGAAGCCGGCCTGGCGAGCCGCTTCGATGGCCCGGTGCGCGGCATTGCTGTCGTGGATCCGGCCCAGTGCCTGCAAATGGGTGCTGTTGAAACTCTGTACGCCAATGGACAGGCGATTGATGCCAGCGGCCCGGAAGGCTTCAAAGCGGCCTTCCTCCAGGGTGCCCGGGTTGGCCTCAAGGGTGATCTCGGCATCCGGCGCCAGGTTCAAGCGAGCCCGCAGTTCCCGGAATAGGGTGTGATAGAACTCACCCGTCATCAGCGAGGGGGTGCCGCCGCCGATGAATACCGTCTGGATTTCCCGGTCCGAGGCAAAGCCAAGGTCCTGGTCGAGGTCTTCCAGCAGGGCCTTCAGGTACGCCGTTTCCGGGATCTCGTGCTTGACCGCGTGGGAATTGAAATCGCAGTAGGGGCATTTGCGCACGCACCAGGGCATGTGCAGGTACAGGCTCAGCGGCGGTGTGACCACCACCGACGCAGGGGCGGTCACGGCGTCACGCTCCTGCCTTCAGTTGTTGCGCCAGTTGGGCCAGGGCGCGCCCCCGGTGACTGATGCGGCTCTTTTCAGCCCGGGTCAGCTCGGCGGCACTGCACTGGTGCTCGGAAACCCAGAACACCGGATCATAACCGAAGCCACCGTCACCGGCGGGCGCGGACAGAATAGCTCCGGGCCAGCGGCCGTGGCAGACGATCGGCGTAGGGTCGTCGGCATGCCGCAGAAACACCAGTACGCAATGGAATTGTGCGCCTCGCTGGCCTTCGGGTACCGAGGCCATGGCGGCCAACAGCGCGTCGACGTTGTCCTGATCGCTGGCGTTGTCGCCGGCGTAGCGGGCTGAGCGCACCCCCGGCTGGCCACCCAGGTGATCCACCGCCAGCCCGCTGTCGTCGGCCAGCGCTGGCAGGCCTGTTATCCGGGAGGCGTGCCGAGCCTTGAGGATGGCGTTTTCCACAAAGGTCACGGCCGGCTCCTCAGCTTCGCCGACACCCAGCTGACCCTGTGCCACAGGCATCATGCCCAGGGGCGCGAGCAGATCGGTCAGCTCTGCGATCTTGCCCTGGTTGTTGCTGGCAATCACAATTTTGTCAGTCATGGCTTACTCAGTCGCTGAACAGTGTGTGCGCAAATCGGACCGGCAGGTCTCGCTGTTCGCCGGTGGGGCGTGCCGTGACATTGAAGGTCATCAGTTCCCCGGAGCTGTACTGGTACTCGGCGATGAAATACACCGCGTCACCTTCCTGCACGCGGCGAAAGGCCAGGAATCGGACCTGCTGGATATCGTTGGAGACCTTGCCTTCAACCTGGCCACCCATCGGCGACATGGTTCCGTCGTCGTTTTCCTTCATAATCGCGATGTTGATGATTCCAATGCCCTTGCTACGCTGCAGGTTGTTGGCCTTGGCCACTTCCGGAGAAAGGAAGGTGCTGGGCAGGACGCTCCAGTGGATCTGGATGTCACCAAAGTCCTGGTTGCCGGCTGCGTGTACGTGCATGGCAAACGACAGCGACATTACGGTGGAAAGGGCATACAGACAAAGACGCTGTGTGAGTCTCATTGTTCGTTCTCCCGTGTGATGCGATAGATGGCAACCTCTCCCAGCAGGTTGGGCCACAACCGGGCCAGCCAACTGTTTTGGTGCTGGCCGTCGACCACCCGTCGGCTTTTGATGCGAATGCCCTTCTGACGGCACAGGGCTTCAAAATCCTTGAACGTGCACAACCGGATGTTGGGGGTGTTGTACCATTTATACGGTAGGGCTTCGGATTCGGGCATACGACCGCTCAAGGCCAGGCCCCAGCGCAAACGCCAATGGGCGAAGTTGGGGAAAGTGACAATGCCTTCGCGGCCGACCCGCAGCATTTCGTCCAGCACCTTGTCCGGGCGGCGCACTGCCTGCAATGCCTGGGTCATGAGCACGGTATCGAAACTGCCGTCGTCGAAGTTGCCGAGGCCCTGAGTGTCCAGGTTTTGCTCAATGACGGCGACCCCACGGCCCATGCAGGTGGTGATGTGCTCGGGGTTAATCTCCAGGCCAAAGCCGCTGGCGCCACGCTCCCGTTGCAGATAGTCGAGCAGGGTGCCGTCACCGCAGCCGAGGTCCAGCACGTGATAGCCGGGCTGGATCCATTGCTGGATGATTTCAAGATCCGGTCTCATTGGCTCACCTCCCTGGCTACCCGATCCATGTAGGCGGTGAAAATGTCGGTGTAGCGGGGCGTCGGGATCAGAAACGCGTCGTGGCCCCAGGGTGCGTCTATTTCGGAATAGCTGACTTTGCGCCGGGCGGCAATCATGGCGTTGACCAATTCCTCTGAGCGGGCCGGAGTGAAGCGCCAGTCAGTGCTGAACGACAGCACCAGGAATTCGCACCGGGCTTCCGCTAACGCCCGGGCCAGGTCGCCGCCATAGTCGTAGGCGGGGTCAAAATAATCCAGTGCCTTGGTCATCAGCAAATAGGTATTGGCATCGAAGGACTCGGAAAACCGCTCGCCCTGGTAGCGCAGGTAGCTTTCCACCTGGAATTCGGCGTCGTACCCGAACTTGTAGGCCTGGTCCCTCAACTCGCGACCAAATTTCTCGCCCATGGAGGCGTCGGACAGGTAAGTGATGTGCCCGACCATGCGCGCCAGCATCAGGCCACGCCGGGGCACCACGTCGAAATCGTAGTAGCGGCCGTTGTGGAATTCCCGGTCTGAGGTGATGGCCTGCCTGGCCACTTCATTGAAGGCGATATTCTGGGCCGTAAGCCGGGGCGTGGAGGCGATTACCACCGCATGTTTCAGTCGCTCCGGATAGTCCAGGCTCCACTGCAATGCCTGCATACCACCGAGTGAGCCACCTACCACCGCCGCCCAGCATTGAATGCCCAGACGATCTGCCAGCAAGGCCTGGCTTTTCACCCAGTCGCCAACGGTAATCACGGGGAACTCCGGCCCGTAGGGCTTGCCGGTGGTCGGGTTGGTGCTATTAGGCCCGGTGCTGCCATGACAGCCGCCCAGGTTGTTCAGGCTCACCACAAAAAAACGGTTGGTGTCGATGGGCTTGCCGGGGCCGATGCAGCTGTCCCACCAGCCCGGCTTGCGCTCGTCCGCGCTGTGGTAGCCGGCCGCGTGGTGGTGGCCGCTCAGGGCATGGCAGATAAGCACGGCGTTGCTGGCATCGGCGTTCAGCTGACCGTAGGTTTCAATCACCAGGTCGTAGCTGTCCAGGGCTTGGCCGCAGGCCAGCTCGATGGGCGTGTCGAAATGAAGAGTCTGCGGGGTAACTACTCCGACAGAATCCGCAGGCAGGGAATCGGGCATTGGCGCGACAGGTTCCTGGTTCGGTCTGTAAGTATCTGGAACAGCAATGACAAAGCCATCGCCAGCCCAGCAGTTTAAAGCCGGGCCGTCATGGCTGCAACCAGTGGCGAGCGCGCGCGACGGGGCTTAGAACGCCCCGGAGATATTAACGACTTTTTGCTGAATCAGGGTTGGGGCCGGTTTGCGGATCTGGCGTTGCATGGCATCAGCCAATTCCAGCTGCCGGCTGAGGTCGGAAATGGTGTTTTGCAGGCGTTCCCGCTCGGCGCGGCTGTCGCGGTCACTGCGTACCATGTCCCGCAAGCGCCGGATCTGGTGCTCCAGCAGCTGCTTCTGTTCCATGGAGTACTGCATGATTGGCAACAGTGCCTCCCGGGGCCAGCGGTCAACATCGGCCTGCACCCGGGCATGGAGGGTACGGGCTTCACCGACCATGACATTGAAGAAGCGGCGAACCAGCAGCGACTGTTCGGTCAGCAGGTTCTTGGGGCTGATCCGGAACCGTCGTGTTTTCTTGCGCAGTTCCCGAACGGCAATGACGTGGCGCCCGGCCCGCAGCGGAATGGGTTCCAGGTGACGGGCCCGGGTATCATCGTTGTAGCGCCGGTAGATGGCGCCCACCATTTTTTCCGCCAGGTGACCTTCGCTTAACAGGTTGGTGAGGTCACTTTCAAGCAGCTCAAAGAACTGGTCCATGGCCCGGTTCATGCCGGCCGTGGTCCAGCTTTTCGACATGGACTGGCGAATCCGTTCGGCGTGGTCTTCAAAGCGCTTCTCGGCCACCAGCTGTTTCAGCTGCTGGCCCTGGGAATCCATCAGCCGACGGCTGGAGCGCAATGTGATCAGTTTCTTGTAGTAGAAGTCGTAATCCTTCTGGGCGCGATCGGCGAGTCGGGCCAGCGCATCCTTATCCATGGTGGTACCGGAGCAGGCCGCCAGTTCTTCCTGCAGGGAATCCAATCGGGTCTGCATCGCGGCCTGACTGTTTTGCAGCATGCCCAGCAGGTCATTGATCAGGCTCTGGGTAATCAACTGCTCCTTGTGCATCAGAATACGCTGGATGATCAGTTGCTCCAGTCGCCCGATGTTGGACCGTTCAAACAGTGCCTCATCCTGGCGAACCCGGCTGATCAGGCCCTGCTTGGCGGATAGCGGAATGACATCGTGCTGGCGGATGCCCAGATGGTCGGCGGTGTATTCGCGAACCCGCTCAATGGCATCTTCGGTGTGCTTCTCGCCCTGAAGGTCATCCCAGAGCACGTCAATCTTGTTCAGGACGGCAAAGCGTCCGGCCCGGTGATCGGCATGCTCGATGTCAATGTGCTCTTTCCATATCGTCAGGTCGCTGGCGGTTACGCCGGTGTCCGCACTAAGGACGAAAATGACAGCATGGGCCCGGGGCAGCATGCTGATGGTCAGCTCTGGCTCAGAGCCCAAGGCGTTCAGCCCCGGTGTGTCGAGAATGCGCAAGCCTCGCTCGAACAGCGGATGGCGAATGCTGATCTGGGCGTTGCGCCAGGCCGGCACCAGTACCTGAGCCGGGTTATTCCGATCATGCTCCAGCATGTCCTCGTCGAAGCCCAGGCGACGGGCTTCTTCCGGTCGCACGCTCTTGACCCGCGCCACCTCCGCCAGCACCTCGCGCATGACTTCGGGGTCGCGCTCGTCAAGCTCGTGCTTGACCCAGCGTTCGGGCTGCTTGCGCAGCTGCTGCAGCGACAGCTCGCCGGTGCGGGTTTCTATCGGTAACAGCAGGAGATAGTTCTGGTTGGCGCTGCGATCGAAGAACAGCTCGGTCGGGCACATGGTGGTGCGCCCGGCTTGTGACGGCAGCATGCGCTGGCCGTACTCGGAAAAGAACAGGGCATTGATCAGCTCGGTTTTGCCGCGGGAGTACTCGCCGACAAAGGCAATGGTCAGTTCGTCCTCAACCAGCAGTTCCAGCCCGTGACGGATACGGGTACTGACATCGTCCGAAAACAGATTGTTGTCCTGCAGCCATAACCGGTAGCGGCCAATCTGTCGGATTAGCTCTTTCTTCCAGTTGTGGTATGCCTCTACCTGCTGCGACAGAGTTCCCTGCTGATTCATTGATCTTTCCTTCTGCGCTACTACCGAGCCTTCTACGGGATTACCGAGTGCTTAGGGCACGATGCTCTGGAGGGCGGATTAATTGCTGGTAATAGTATCCTCTTCCCCGCAGCTTTGGAGGCAGGGGTTCAGTAGACTGTCGTCTATATCGGCAGGACTTGCAATAAAAAAGCTGCAAAATCATGGTGATGACTTTGCAGCTTCGGATTAATCGATTTCGTCGAAAACTGTTACGGAATGTATTTTTGAGATGCTGTTTACAAACCGAGGCCGATTGAGCCGAGCCCCGCAGCCATTTTCATGTGCTCGATGACCACCGAAATCACGTTCAGAATCAGGAAGACGATGATTGGCGACAGATCCAGGCCGCCCATGGACGGCATGATGTTGCGCACCGGTCGCATAACCGGCTCGGTGATCTGGGCGACCAGTTGAATCGCCGGGTGGCTGCTGCCGGGGGCGATCCAGCTCACGACTACCACGGCAATCACCGACCAGAAATAGATCTTCACGATCAGGTCGAGCACGTTCAGCACCGCCCACACCATCAGGGTGATGGGGTTAAACGACGGAATGCCGCCATTCAATGCGATCAGGATCAGCAGGAAGGTGATCGCCTGAATGGCGATGGCCAGCACCAGTGAAGCGCCATCAATGCCACCCCAGCCTGGAATGACTCGGCGCAGAGGCTTCAGGGGCGGGTTAGTGGCCTTGACCACGAACTGGGAAATCGGATTGTAGAAGTCCGCACGGGCCAACTGCAGCAGAAACCGCAGCAGCACGATGGTCATGTAAAAGGTGGATGCAATGAGCAGGATCGTAATCAGGATGTCTGCCAGCATGAAGCCGTGTCTCCGTTATCGGTTACTGTTTGCCTGCCAGCTCGCGGGCCATTTCTTCCGAGCGTTTAAACGCTGCGCCGTACGCCTTGCGGACCAGCTCGCGCAGCCCACCTTCTTCGAAGGTGTTGATGGCCTGCTCGGTGGTGCCGCCGGGGGACATAACATTGCGTTTGAGCTGACCGGGGTCGTGCTCGCTGCATGCGGCCATTTCCGCTGCCCCTGCCATGGTCTGGATGGCCAGCTCCCGGGCGGTGCCTGCCTCGATACCGGCGTCGACGGCGACGTCTTCCAGGGCTTCAAGCATCAGGAAGAAATAAGCCGGGCCACTGCCTGAAAGCGCGGTCACCGCGTGCAGCAGGTTCTCGTCCTCTACCCAGAGTGCAGAGCCGATGCTTTGGAAAACCGACTCGACCATCTTCTTCTGCGCATCTTCCACCTGGGCATTGGCAAACAGGCCAGCGGCCCCTTTGCCGACCAATGACGGCGTGTTCGGCATAACCCGAACCAACGGCAGGCCGCCAGCCAGCCACTCGTCCAGGGTTTCGGCGGTCAAGCCTGCGGCAATGGAAACCATCAGTGGGCGGGTGTTCTGTACTACCGGCGCGATATCGCGGCAGACATCGGCCATGACCTGGGGTTTGACCGCCAGAACGACCATGTCGGCCTGCTGGGCACAATAGCGGTTGTCGGTGGTGACGCTTACGCCGAACTTCTTGCGGATGGACTGTAGGTGGCCATCATCCGGCGCGCTGACCCAGATGTTTGCAGCTTTGTAGCCGCTGTCCAGCATACCGCCAATGATGGCGCTGGCCATGTTGCCGGCGCCAATGAATGAAATGGTTGGTGATGTGCTCAAGGTTCACTCCAACGGTTGATCGGTTAAACGTCCGGCCCTGATCATAACAGGATCCGTTAGCTTCAGCTCTTCGCGGGACGGGCGCCAAATACATCGGTGCCCACACGCACCCAGGTGGCGCCTTCGGAAATGGCAACTTCCAGGTCACCGGACATGCCCATGGACAGCGTGTCCAGCGGTCCTGCGCCCGGGTATTGAGCCTTCAAATCGTGCAGAGCCCGGGTGAGCCGGCGAAAACTGAGCCGCAGCTCTGCTTCGGGCTGATCCGGGTCAGGGATGGCCATCAAACCGCGCAGCGACAGATTCGGTAACTCGCCGATGGCCAACACCAGGTCGGGCAGCTCCTCCAGCGTGCAACCGGTCTTGCTGTCTTCCTCGTTAATGTTGACCTGGAGACAGATATTCAATGGCGGCAGTTCAGTGGCCCGTTGCTCACTCAGGCGTCGGGCAACTTTGAGGCGGTCGACGCTGTGTACCCAGGAAAAGGCGGCGGCGATCTGCCGGGTTTTGTTGGACTGGATCGGACCGATGAAGTGCCAGTCGATCCCGCTGATATCGGCGAGGGCGTCAATCTTGTCGAGGGCTTCCTGCAGGTAGTTTTCCCCGAACGCGGTCTGTCCGGCGGCAACTGCCGCTCGCAAATCGTCAGCGGTCCGGGTCTTGCTGACTGCCAACAGGCGCACTGAGCCCAGCTCCCGGCCCGCCTTCAATGTTGCTTTTTGTATGCGTCGGGTTACGCTCCCGATGTTGTCTGCTATGCTGCTCATAGTGTGAAATCGCCACGTTCGGTGTGCCACCTGTACGGTGACACGTTACCCGCAGGTCACTGAAATGCCAAGTGAACCGCGCCGGGAAATCCGCCGGACCGACGCTACCGGGATAAAAGAAAAAGCCTTCCGAGGATTCCTATGGATATTACTGAACTGCTTGCCTTCTCGGCCAAACAGGGTGCGTCGGATTTGCACCTGTCAGCCGGTTTGCCGCCGATGATTCGCGTTGATGGTGATGTACGTCGTATCAACCTTCCGCCCATGGAGCACAAAGAGGTGCACGGGCTGATTTATGACATCATGAACGACAAGCAGCGAAAGGACTACGAGGAATTCCTGGAAACCGACTTCTCGTTTGAAGTTCCTGGGGTCGCCCGTTTCCGTGTCAACGCCTTCAATCAAAACCGGGGCGCCGGTGCAGTGTTTCGGACGATCCCCTCCAAGGTCCTGACCATGGAAGACCTTGGCATGGGGCAGACCTTTAAAGATATATCCTCGGTGGCACGCGGACTGGTGCTGGTGACCGGGCCGACCGGCTCCGGTAAGTCCACCACGCTCGCGGCGATGATGGATTACATCAATGACACCCGCTACGAACATATCCTCACCATCGAGGATCCGATCGAATTCGTGCACGATTCCAAGAAGTGCCTGGTCAACCAGCGTGAAGTGCACCGGGATACTCTGGGCTTCAATGAAGCGCTGCGCTCGGCGCTGCGGGAAGACCCGGATATTATCCTGGTGGGCGAGCTGCGAGACCTGGAAACCATTCGCCTGGCACTGACGGCGGCGGAAACCGGTCACCTGGTCTTCGGCACCCTGCACACCACCTCCGCGGCCAAAACCATCGACCGGATTGTTGATGTGTTTCCGGCCGAAGAAAAGTCCATGGTCCGGTCGATGTTATCCGAGTCCCTGCAGGCGGTTATCTCCCAGACTCTGATGAAGAAGATGGGCGGTGGCCGTATTGCGGCCCACGAAATCATGATCGGCACCTCCGCCATCCGGAATCTGATCCGCGAAGACAAAATCGCCCAGATGTATTCGTCGATTCAGACCGGTGGTTCGCTGGGCATGCAGACCCTGGATCAGTGCCTGGAGCGGCTGTTGCAGAAAGGGCTGATCTCGCGCGAGGCGGCCCGGGCCAAGGCCAAGATGCCAGACAATTTCTGATCTGCACTAACAAGAACCAAGAAACACCACAGGAAGAACCAAGAAACACCACAGGTACTCATATGGAATTTGAAAAGCTGCTTCGTTTGATGGTCGAAAAGGGCGGTTCGGATCTGTTCATCACGGCGGGGGTTCCTCCCAGCATGAAGGTGAACGGTAAAGTGTTGCCAGTGACCAAGAACGCCCTGACGCCGGAACAGACCCGGGAATTTGTCTACGGTTCGATGAACGACAAGCAGCGGGCGGAGTTCGAGGACAGCCACGAGTGCAACTTCGCGATCAGTGCCCGTGGTATCGGCCGTTTCCGGGTCAGCGCTTTCTTCCAGCGTAACCTGTGCGGCATGGTGCTGCGTCGTATTGAGGTCAAGATTCCCCAGATTGATGACCTGGCATTGCCCGAGGTGATCAAAGAGCTGGCGATGACTAAGCGTGGGTTAATTATGTTTGTCGGCGCTACCGGTACCGGTAAGTCGACGTCGCTGGCGGCGATGCTCGGACACCGCAACCGTAACAGCCGTGGCCACATCATTTCTATCGAAGATCCGATTGAATTCGTGCACCAGCATCAAGGCTGCATCGTTACCCAGCGCGAGGTGGGTATCGATACCGATAGCTTTGACGTGGCTCTGAAAAACACCCTGCGTCAGGCACCGGACGTTATCCTGATTGGTGAGGTGAGAACCCGCCAGACCATGGAGTACTCGGTGCAGTTCGCAGAAACCGGGCACCTGTGCCTGGCAACCTTGCACGCCAACAACGCCAACCAGGCGCTGGACCGGATCATCCAGTTCTTCCCTCCGGAGCAGCACAACCAGATCTGGATGGATCTGTCGCTGAACCTGAAGGCCATTGTGGCCCAGCAGTTGGTGCCAACGCCGGATGGCAAGGGCCGGAAGGCGGTCATCGAAGTACTGATCAACTCTCCTCTGGTCGCTGACATGATTCGCAAAGGCGAGGTGCATAAGCTGAAAGAGCTGATGGCCAAGTCCAACGAAACCGGCATGCAGACCTTCGACCAGGCGCTGTACAAACTCTACGCCGAAGGCTCGATTACCTACGAAGATGCCCTTGGTCACGCCGATTCTGCCAACGATTTGCGCTTGATGATTAAGCTTGGGGCCGATGCCCAGGGTGCGGATCAGCTGTCGTCGAGTGTTGATAAGCTGTCGATTCAGGACGATTAAGGAAAGTCGTTAATTATTAGTATGTTGAATGAGTAGTCTTGGCATTTGAGGCCAAATAGCTGTGCTGCGTATACTCCGCGCGAAATTACTATGGAGATACCTGCACATGAGACCCCCACTGCTTGCCCGCGCCCTGCGCCTGACCACGCTGGCGGCCATAACGGCGCCGGCCACCGCCCTGGCCGGTGGCTTTTCCCTGAATGAGCAAAGTGCCAGCGCCATGGGCGTGGCCAATGCCGGTGTGGCCGCCAACCCTGAGAACGCTACCACTGTTCTGTTTAACCCCGCCGGCATGAGCCGCCTTTCTGGCACCAATATCTCCTTTGGTGCGGCTGTGCTCGATATCGACGCCCAGGCCAAGCGGGACAGCATTTCCGTTACTCGAAAAAATCCTTCCGTGCCTGTACGGCCCGCCACCGATGGCGGTGACATTGCCGATCCTGCGGTGCTGCCGAATTTCTATCTGACTCACGAAGTCAGCGATAGCGTGGACGTTGGCTTTGGCGTTCACGCCCCATACGGGTTGGCCGCTGACTATGAAGATGATTTTGCCGGTCGGTTCTTTGCCGATAAAACCGAACTGACCGCCATTGCGTTCACCCCTTCGGTATCGGTCAGCAATGGCCAGGGCCTGTCCATGGGGGCGGGGCTCAACATCATGTACGCAGAAGGCCGGCTGAGCCGGTACCAGGATCTGAGCGACAGCGCTGGCCCTGCGGCACTGGCACTGCCTGAGCCCTACGCCGATATTGAAGGCGATGATGTCGGGGTGACTTTCCGCGTCGGGTTTCTGTATGAACTTTCAGAGCGAACCCAGATTGGCCTGACCGCTCAGACCGGCACCGAGTTGGAGTTGAAGGGGGATGCGGAGATCAGCGACGTGCCGGTGCCGCCCACCTACACCCAGACCACCACCCTGAATGAGAAAGTCACCGTGCCGCTGGCGATTCCGGAGAGCATCACCTTCGGTGCCCGGCATCGGTTGACGGATAAGGTCACCGTTTTGGCGGGCGCAACCTACGCTCGCTGGAGCCGGTTCGAAGAACTGGACATCATCAGCCGGGAAGCCAACGGCGAAATCACCGGATCATCGGAACCGGGAACCTACATTACCCACATTACCGAGCGCTGGAAGAACACCTGGCAGTTTAATCTTGGCGGTATCTGGCAGGCGAGCCCGGCATGGGCCTTCAAGGCCGGCTATGCCTGGGATGAATCGCCAGTGGATCAGTATGTCACCGCCCGCATACCCTCCGAGGACCGGCACTGGCTGACGCTGGGCACCCAGTGGCAGGATCTTCGGAACGGCTGGACCGTCGACGCGGCGGTCGGCACCCTGATTTTCGAGGGTGATGCCGAGGTTGACGATCGTGAATACACGCACCAGAACCCGACCGAGCCGTCATCGCCTGCCAATTACCAGGGCCGTTACGAACTCAGCGCCTGGAGCGCGTCGGTTCAGGTAAGTAAGGCGTTTTAAGTCGTCACCGGCTGATCAGCGGCCTAGTATCAGTAGCAAATGATCAGCCAACCACCTGGCCACGGTAAATGACCTTTTTCTTCCGTGGCAGGTCCTCGCCCACTGACTCGCTGGTCGTTACGACGGGTCTGTTGTCCTCAGCAATTTCCTGGCCCCGATACATCCGCTTCGGAAGGGCGTCCTCCTCATCGTCTTCTGATTCCACGCTCAGGTGCGGGACCTGTTCCTGCAATGTTTGCCAAGTGCGGGTCAGGTCGCGTGAGCGGGTTTTGCTGGCGTAATCCGCCAGTTGTTGCTCCAGGTTTTCTTCCGTCAGGTGCAGTTTCACGCCAAATTCGGAGCGGATCAGGCGCCGACACTGATGGACCAGTTTCAGCAGGCCCGGGTCCAGCAGCCAGCTTCGTTCAGATGCCAGGGATGTCATGGTTTCGGCCTCGGAATGGGTGTCACAACATGGCAAGGCGTGGTCCTGGCGGACCGGGCGCTGCCGACCTGACTTATGTTGCGAATATCATGCCGCTTCCCGTGAAGCGTGCGGAGGCCATTGGAAAGTTGGAGTGCGTGGGGTAGGGCGGGGTGTGATGCCAGTGGGCGGGTTAAAATTCGCGCATGGTTTTAGTGCAAAATGGCAGAGCCTGCCCTGATTTGGTCACTGCTCCTGGCACCAGGAACGGGCCCGGTGCCAGGGTGTGTCTCAGTGGCTTGCGCCGTTAATGGGCTTCGTCCCAGTTGTCGCCGACGCCGGCTTCTACCAGCAGTGGTATATCCAGGCGGGCAGCGGCAGACATCCGCTGCACCAGGCCGTCCCGAACGGCTTCCAGGGCTGATTCCTTAACTTCCAGAATCAGTTCGTCGTGCACTTGCATGGTCATGCGGGCGTCGTCAGCGTGGTCCCGTTGCAGCCAGGATTCCACTTCGAGCATTGCTCGTTTGATGATGTCGGCGGCGGTACCCTGCATGGGAGCATTGATCGCGGTCCGCTCCGCAGCCTGTTGCAGCTGCTTGTTGCGGGCGTTGATCTCCGGCAGGTAGAGCCGGCGCCCGTACAGGGTTTCCACAAAGCCGTCGTCATGGGCCTGTTTACGGATGTTGTCCATGTAGGTAAGCACGCCCGGGTAGCGCTCAAAGTACTTGTCGATGTAGGCCTGAGCGACCTTGCGTTCGACATCGAGCTGGCGCGCCAGGCCAAAGGCGGACATGCCGTAGATCAGGCCGAAGTTGATGGCCTTGGCGCTGCGTCGCTGGTCTCCGGAAACCTCGTCCAGCGCGACTCCGAACACTTCTGCCGCGGTCGCCTTGTGGATATCTTCGCCTTTCTCGAACGCGGTTAGCAGCCCTTTGTCGCCAGACAGGTGCGCCATGATACGCAGTTCGATCTGGGAGTAGTCGGCTGCCATCAGCTTGTAACCCTCCGGTGCCACAAAGGCCTGGCGGATCCGGCGGCCCTGTTCACTGCGGATGGGGATGTTCTGCAGGTTCGGCTCGGACGATGACAGCCGGCCGGTTGCGGTAACTGCCTGATGATAGGAGGTGTGGACCCGTCCGGTGCGGTGGCTGATCAGCTCCGGCAGGGTGTCGGTGTAGGTCGACTTGAGCTTGCTCAGGCTGCGGTGTTCCAGGATCAGTCGGGGCAGTTCGTGTTCGTGGGCCAGCTCCTGCAGCACCGGCTCGGCGGTCGAGGGTGCGCCTTTCGGAGTCTTCTTTATTACGGGCAGGCCCATCTTGTCGTAGAAGATCGCCTGCAGCTGTTTGGGGGAGCCCAGGTTAAAGGTTTCGCCGGCGACCTCGTGGGCTTCCTGCTCCAGTTCAGCCATGCGCTCGGCCAGCTCCTGGCTGTGTTTCCTCAGGGTACTGGCATTGATCAGGGCGCCGCGCTGCTCCATGCGGGAGAGCACCGGGACCAGGGGCAGATCGATCTCCCGGTACACCGAGGCCAGTTTTCCGGTCTTCTCCAGCTGCGGCATAAGCACCTGGTGCAAGCGCAGGGTGATGTCGGCATCTTCTGCCGCGTAGGGGCCGGCCTTGTCCAGTTCGATCTGGTTGAAGGTCAGCTGTTTGGCGCCCTTGCCCGCGATCGATTCAAAAGTGGTGGTGCTTTCGTCCAGGTACTGTCTGGCCAGGGTGTCCATGTCGTGACGGCTGGCTACTGAATTGAGCACGTACGACTCCAGCATGGTGTCTTCGGCAATGCCTTCCAGGGTAATGCCGTGATTGGCCAGCACGTTCTTGTCGTATTTCAGGTTCTGGCCGACCTTGGCCTGGTTCGGATCTTCCAGCAGAGGCTTCAGCTGCGCCAGCACAGTGTCCCGGTCGAGCTGATCCGGTGCGCCCATGTAGTCGTGGCCAAGGGGCAGATAAGCCGCTTCACTCGGTTCGACGGCGAACGATACGCCGACCACCTCGGCCTCACTGTAACGCAGGCTGGTGGTCTCGGTGTCGAAGGCGAACAGGTCCGATTTCCGCAGGCGCTCCAGCCAGTTATCCAGCTCAGCCTGGTCGGTGATGATGCTGTAGCGTTTTTCCACGGTCAGTTTGCTCTGGCTTTCGGGCGCTCTGGATTCGTCCTCTGAATTGTTGTCGGATTCCAGTTCGGCAACCCAAGTGCGGAATTCATACTCCTTGAACAGTTCCCGCAGCTCGTCGTCTTTCTGCTCGCGCAGTTTCAGGTCCTCCAGGCCAAACTCCAGATCAACGTCAGTCTTGATCGTTGCCAGCTCTCGGCTCAGGGGCAGGGTCTCGGTAGCTTCACGCAGGTACTCGCCGATCTTGCCCTTAATCTCGTCCGCGTGCGCCATCAGGTTGTCGATGTCCTGGTAGCTCTGCAGCCATTTCACCGCGGTTTTCGGGCCGCACTTGTTCACCCCGGGAATGTTGTCGACCTTATCTCCGACCAGGGCCAGGTAGTCGATGATCTGTTCTGGGGTGATCCCGAACTTCTCCACCACACCGTCCCGGTCCATCCGGGTTTCGGTCATGGTATTGATCAGCGTGACATGGTCGCTGACCAGTTGCGCCATGTCCTTGTCACCGGTAGAGACGACCACCTCGATGCCCTTGCTGGTGGCCTCGTGGGCCAGGGTGCCAATGACGTCGTCCGCTTCCACGCCGGAGACGATGAGCAGGGGCAGGCCCATGGCCTGGACAATCTCGTGGATGGGGGCAATCTGGCAGGCCAGGTCATCCGGCATGGGTGGACGGTTGGCCTTGTATTCGTCGTACATCTCGTGCCGGAAGGTCTTACCCTTGGCGTCGAACACCACCACCATCTTGGAGCCGGGGAAATCCTGCTCCAGCCGCCGGAGCATGCTGATCACACCTTTTATGGCGCCGGTCGGTTGGTTCTTGCTGGTGGTTAGCGGGGGCAGTGCGTGATAGGCGCGGAAAAGGTAGGACGAACCGTCCACAAGAACCACGGGTGGGGTCTTTTGCTCAGTCATGTCTACAGGGGTCCGGATTCTGATTGAAGCGTTGGTTGGCTTGTGCAACTCTGTAATGAATTCAATTGGCAAAAGGGTATCACGAAAATGAAACGATTCGCCTGTCCGGTGGCCTTGCTGCTTGCCTGCTCGTCCGGTGCCGTCATTGCCCAGGGAAGTGGCGCCCTCGACGACACTCTGGTGCAGACGCCAGACGAACCGGTGGTGATTTCGGACTATCAGCCGACCAGCGAAGGCCCCCAGATTGTTATCCGTCCGGGTGAGAATGAGGTGTTCTATGAGTATCGGGTGAACGGTCAGCTCATGGAAATCAAAGTGGTGCCGGAGGTTGGTTCTGAGTATTACCTGGTGCCTTCAGATGGTGGTGGCTGGATTCAAGAAACCGAGTCCGAGATGCTCGTGCCCAGTTGGGTGTTGTTCCGCTGGTAAGCTGGTAGATAGTCCTGGCAACCCGGCTCCGCTTGCAGCACTGCGGCTGTAGCAGGAGCCATTTGCCGGACCAAGTTAGTGGTAGGTGAAAGTGCTGATCCCCCCCGGTTTGGTTTTAGTATGAACATTCTAATTTTTCTCCGTAGATTGGGTTTCGTTGATCAGAGAAGGCGGGCGCTTATTGCTTGGCCGCTGGACCAAAAATGTTTTGGCAAACCTCAGGAGATTTAGACATGGGTAAACTTAAATCCTATCAGGAACAGATTCAGGAAATCGTTGAGAAGGGCATCAACGCCGCGGAAGAGCAGCAGAAGAAGCTGGCTGCGAAGCCGTTTGAGTACGCAGAGAAGCTGGAATCTGAAGCGCGTGAATACAGCGTCAAAAGCCTGCGCACTCGTTACAACGGCTACAGCGACAGCCTGTTCGAGCAACTGCGCAGCCTGAACAGCCGTTTCGGTAGCTTCGCGGCGGATCTGGTCGCCAAGCTTGAGAAGGAAGCGCAAGACGCCGTTTCTGAAACCGCTGACGAAGTGACCAGTGTTGCTCAAAGTGCCAAAGCTGCTGCAACCGACAAGAAGCCGGCTGCACGCAAGACGACTGCGCGTAAGAGCACTGATGCCAAGAAGACAACTGCGTCTGCCTAAGACGTTGAAGCGGCCACCGATGGTTGGTGGCCGTAATTAAAAAAGGCGGTGGTTTTGATAACCACCGCCTTTTTTGTGTCCGGGCTTTCTTGTGTGGGCCGGCTTTGGCGCGGCTCTATTTCTCGCTGGGCACGTCCAGGGTGAGGGTCCGGGGTTCGCCGGTCACCTCTTCAAGGCGCTTAATGTCGGCCTCGAAGTCAGCTCGGAGTTCATCAATTTCTTGGCGCTGGATGCTGATTTCCCGTTCCAGATCGCGGATCTGTGATTCCAGGCGACGGATTTTTTCCAGCATGGACTCGGGAATGGTGCCCCCGGAACGCTCAATGTTCGCAGCCCGGCTCTGTTCACTGTCCAGTTGGCTGGAAATAACGGAAATATTGCCACGCTTGAGCTGAATCAGGCCTTCCAGTTCGCGGGTTTTCCGATACATGGCGCGAACGGCCTGATCCGGGTGGCTGTAGCGTTTCAGCAGTTGTCGGTCTTGTTCCTGTTGAGCGGCCAGCTCTTTCTGGCGCTGCTTCTCTGCTTCCCGGGCCGCAATTTCTTCGTCGGTCGGGGCGGGAGGGATGGTCTCAACCACCCGGCCGTTGTTGCCGAGTATGTCATAACCTCGTTTGGTGGCTTCCTGGGGGATGGTGTTGCTGATGACCATCCGGCCGTTCTCGTCGGTGTAGCGGTACATGGCCGCTTCAGCGGTGCCGACCAGGCTTAGTGCCATGACCGCAGCGGCAGTGATTTTCACCGCGGACAATCTGGAAGGATTAGAACGGCTGGCCATCAATCAGACTCCGTAGCGATCCCGATAACTGGCGACATTTTCGGCGTGGCCGGCGAACTCCGGGTTGGCCTTAAGGTAATCCAGAACCTGTTCAAGGCGGATAATGCTGATCACCGGGACGCCAAATTCCTGCTCCACTTCCTGGATCGCGGATAGCTCACCGTTGCCTTTTTCCTGTCGATCCAGGGCGATCAGCACGCCGGCCGGTTCAGCGCCGGCGTTGCGAATCAATTCCATGGATTCGCGAATGGCAGTGCCCGCAGTAATTACATCATCCACGATCAGTACTTTGCCCTGTAACGGGGCGCCGACAATGTTGCCACCTTCGCCATGATCTTTCTTTTCTTTGCGGTTGAAGGCAAAAGGTTTGCTGTTACCGTCTGTAGCCAGGGCCATGGCGGTCACGGTAGCCAACGGAATGCCCTTATAGGCAGGCCCGAATATGATGTCATACTCTAGCCCACTGCGTTTTATCGCGGCGGCATAAGCTTTGCTTAGTTGAAGTAGATCGTCGCCCGTGTTGAACAGCCCCGCATTAAAAAAGTACGGGCTTGTGCGGCCGGATTTGAGCGTAAATTCGCCAAAACGAAGTACATTCCGGCGGATGGAGAATTCGATGAAGGTTTGCTGATAGTCGTGCATGGCAAGGCTTCTGGCGGGTGTGAATCTTTATTTAACGTGTGAAAACGGTATCATACACACAAACCGAATCAGGGAACACGTATGCGCGTAGTATCTATCAGCGTTAACGGGCTTGCTCAGGCCGTTGACAAAGGTTTATTCGACTGGCTGGCGGATCAGGATGCTGACGTTGTCTGCGTTCAGGACCACCGCATGCGTGCCTATGAGATCGAGGACTACAACCTCATTCCAGAGGGGTATCAGGCCTACTTTATTGATGGCGAAAAGGATGAGGATGGTGGCGTTGGCATCTACACCCGCCATTTCCCGAAGGCCATCATGTACGGATTCGCCAACGAGCAGGCTGATCGCGAAGGCCGCTATATTCAGGCTGATTTCGATAAGGTTTCGGTAGGTTGTGTACTGGCGCCGTGCGCGTTGGGCCGTGAAGAAGAACTCCTTGGCGAAGATGATCTGACGGTGCTGGATCACAAAGATGAGTTCATGGAGGGCTTTGGGCTGCACATGCAAAAGACCCTGCGCAAGCGTCGGCAGTTTGTGGTCTGTGCCAACCTCCAGACCGCACATCATGTGACCGATGCCAGCCCGCTATACCACAAGCACGACTTCTCTGGTTTCCTGCCCCATGAGCGGGCATGGCTGGACCGTCTGTTTGATGAAATGGGCTGTATTGATGCTTTCCGGGAGATTAATAAGCAGAGCAATCAGTTTACCTGGTGGCCTGAGCAGGCTGAGGGTGCGCGACGTAATGCGGGTATCCGGGTGGATTATCACCTGCTGACGCCGGGCATTCGCAATACCATCCTGGATGGCTGGATTGATGGCTCAACCCGGTTCTCTGATCACGCGCCGGTGATCATGGATTACGACATCGAAATCGGTTTTTAGGTTTCTGGGGAAGCACTGGCAGTGATGCCGCTCCCCAGAACCGCTGCAAGTACATCCCTGTACGCTTGTTTTCGGCCATCCATGGCGTTCAACAGTCTGGGCAGAAGGCCCTACGCCAACGCCCAGACTCTGCAGTTTTGCTTTAACCTTCCAGTGCTGCCTTCTGAATCTCGAACAGCTGCTCAATGCCGGTCTTGGCCAGGTCCAGCATGCTGTCCAGTTCGTCCTTCACGAACGGTGCACCTTCCGCAGTGCCCTGGATCTCAATAAATCCGCCCTGGTCGGTCATGATTACGTTCATGTCGGTTTCGGCTTCGGAGTCTTCCGGGTAGTCCAGATCGACAACCGGGGTGCCCTTGTAGACGCCGACGGAGAAGGCCGCGACCATCTGCTTGAGCGGTGATTTCTTCAGGCGCTTTTCCGCCACCAGGTGGTTCAGGGCATCTACCAGTGCCACGCAACCGCCGGTGATGGCCGCGGTGCGAGTGCCGCCATCAGCCTGGATAACGTCGCAGTCGATGGTGATGCTGTGCTCGCCCAGCGCGCTCAGGTCAACGGCGGCGCGCAGCGAGCGGCCGATCAGGCGCTGAATTTCGACGGTACGTCCGCCCTGTTTGCCCCGTGCGGCTTCGCGGCCCATGCGGCTGCCGGTTGAGCGCGGCAGCATGCCGTATTCGGCGGTGATCCAGCCTTTGCCTTCGCCACGGAGAAACGGCGGTACCTTGTTCTCGACGGAGGCTGTACAGATCACCTTGGTGTCACCAAATTCCACCAGTACCGAGCCTTCGGCGTGACGGGTGTAATTCCGGGTGATTCGCACGTCTCTGGGTTGCTCGGGCGTTCTGCCACTTGGTCGCATAGTCATTCCTGAAATCTGTGGTTGGTGTCTGGGTTGATGTCCGGGCTGATCCCGGTTGGGTTTTCGAAAGGGCAGGGAGTATAACACGTCGGTCAAGCCGGTTTGGCTTCGGGGCCGCCAGGCTCGCCGTGGGTGTTCAGAGCCTGCTAGACTCGACTGACTGTCGTCCACCATGACCGGAGTTGCCATGATTCGAAGTATGACCGCATTTGCCCGAAAGGATGTTCAGGGAGACTGGGGTACGCTGACGTGCGAGGTCCGCACGGTTAATCATCGCTACCTGGAGCCTTCGTTCCGGTTGCCCGAGGCGTTTCGGGAATTGGAAAATCCGTTTCGGGAGGAACTTCGCAGGCAGCTGAAACGGGGCAAAGTCGACGTGTCCATGCGACTGCAGTCGGCGGACAAGACGTCGCAGAGTTTTGAAATCAACGATGACATGGCAAAGGCGGTTAACGAGGCCGCCAATCACGTTAATCGAATTCTGGATAATCCCGCTCACATCAGTGCCCTGGACATCTTGCGCTGGCCTGGCGTGTTGTCGGTGCCTGAACAGGATTACGGCCCGGCGCGGGACGCCGGCAAGGCCCTGTTCGAAGACACGGTCCGTGAATTGGTGAGTGCGCGTGAGCGGGAAGGTGAGCGGTTACGGCCATTGTTTGATGATCGCCTGGCCACCATGAACCGGCTGGTAACCGAGGTGCGCGCGCTGATGCCCGACTTGCTGGTAGCCCAGGAAGAAAACCTGCGTAGCCGGTTTGAGAAGGCCGGTATTGAGCTGGAGCCTGAGCGTGTGGCCCAGGAAATGGTGATGCTGGCGCAGAAGAGTGATGTGGCGGAGGAGCTGGATCGCTTGGACGCTCACATTAGCGAGGTCACCGATACTCTCAAGGGTGACGATGCCATTGGCCGCCGGCTGGATTTCCTGATGCAGGAGCTGAACCGAGAGGCCAACACCCTCAGCAGCAAGAGTATTGATGCCAGAGTGACTCGCTCAGCGGTGGATCTGAAAGTGCTGATCGAGCAGATGCGCGAACAGGTGCAGAACCTGGAGTGACGTGCGGAGGCCGGCCGAAAACCGTATAATCCGGCGTTTTCCAGGCGCCGCTGGGGATCCGGTGGGGCTATTGAATACTTGCAGGTTGGAGTCGTTTGTTCATGAGCCCAACAGTTGAACAAGGTACGTTGTACGTCATTTCTGCGCCGTCCGGTGCTGGCAAGACCAGTCTGGTGGCAGCCATGCTGGGCAACGACGATAAGCTGGGTGTGTCGATTTCCCACACCACCCGGCCGATGCGCGAGGGCGAGCAGGACGGTGTGAACTATCATTTCGTGAGTCGCGACGAATTTGAGGCGATGATTGCGCGAGGTGAGTTCCTGGAACACGCCGATGTGTTCGGCAACTATTATGGCACCTCTCACATCTGGGTTCGTGAAACCCTGTCCCGTGGGCTGGACGTTATCCTCGAGATTGACTGGCAGGGCGCGGAACAGGTGCGCCGGCTGATGCCTGAGTGTGTCAGCATTTTCATCGTACCACCGTCGTCGGCAACCCTCCGGGAGCGGCTGACCGGGCGTGGCACCGACGCACCAGAAGTGGTGGAACGTCGCCTTTCCGAGGCCAGGGAAGAGTGCAGGCACGCCCTGGAATTCGATTTCCTGGTGGTGAATGACGACTTCGATGTGGCTCTGGCCGATCTGCTGGCCATTGTCCGCAGTCAGCGGGTGCGGATTGGGGTGCAACAGGATCGCCACAGCGAGCTGCTGACTCAGTTGTCGCAGTAGGTTGTAGTGCTTGTCACTGTATACAAATTGAGCCGGGCGCAGTAAACTACGCGGTCTGCTGAATCAGTCATTTTATTTTCGGGGAAGTTATGGCACGAGTTACCGTTGAAGATTGTCTGGAAAACGTTGATAACCGCTTCCAGCTGGTGATGCTGGCTACCAAGCGTGCCCGTCAGCTTGCAACCAAAGGTGCGGAACCGGCGGTGGCTGAAGAGAACGACAAGCCGACAGTTATCGCCCTGCGCGAGATTGCTGAAGGTAAAGTGGGTCGTGAGTTGTTGCAGGAAGACGACGACGAGTGACCACAGGTACGGGTACAAATACGTATCCGCGCCTCGGAAGCATTGAAATCTGTCTCAGCGCTTTATAGTGTAGCTATAGAACGGACGTTGTTGGCAGGATCAGGAAGGACCCGGATGCGTGCATTCGGGTTTTTTTGTCCCTGAATTTCATAAGTATACGGAGGCGCGGTGTCGGCAGAGGCTACGGTTGAAGGTCTAGCGAAAGAGCTCAGTACCTATCTGGATACCAATCGCATCAATCAGGTGCGACGGGCCTACTATTATGCCGAACAGGCCCACGAAGGGCAGATGCGCAAAAGCGGTGACCGCTACATCACCCACCCACTGGCGGTTGCCCATATCCTGGCCGACCTGAGGCTGGACCATCAGAGTCTGATGGCAGCCATGCTCCACGATGTTATCGAAGACACCGGTATTCCCAAGGATGCCCTGGCCGAGCAGTTTGGCGATGACGTGGCCGAGCTGGTCGACGGTGTCAGCAAGCTGACCCAGATCGAATTCCGGTCCCGGGCGGAAGCCCAGGCGGAAAACTTCCAGAAGATGACCCTGGCGATGGCGCGGGACATTCGGGTCATCTTGGTGAAGCTTGCCGACCGCCTGCACAACATGCGCACGCTGGGCCCCATGCCCTATGAGAAACGCCAGCGCATTGCCACCGAAACCCTGGATATCTACGCCCCCATTGCCAATCGCCTCGGTATGCATTCCATCTGCACCGAGCTGGAAGACCTGGGCTTTTCCTCGCTGTACCCGATGCGCTCCAAGTACATCTCCAAGGCCGTCGAGAAGCTGAGGGGCAGCCATCGCGAGATCATTGAAGAGATTCGCGGCAAGCTGCAGGAAAAGCTGGAAGAGCGTGGCTTGCCTGGTCGCATCCTGGGGCGCGAGAAGCACCTGAACAGCATCTACAACAAGATGAAGTTCAAGCAGAAATCCTTCCATGAAATCATGGACGTGTATGCGTTCCGGATCATTACCGACACCGAGGATGACTGCTACCGCATCCTGGGTGCGGTGCACAGCCTGTACAAGCCACTGCCGGGCCGCTTTAAAGACTACATCGCTATGCCCAAGGCCAACGGCTACCAGTCCATCCACACCACGTTGTTTGGCATGCACGTGAATATCGAGATCCAGATCCGTACCGAGGAAATGGAACACATCGCCAACAACGGCATCGCCGCCCACTGGATGTACAAGAGCGAACCCAGCAGCGTTTCCAACGCCAACCAGGCCCGGGTGGACCGCTGGGTGAAAGGGCTGATGGAGATGCGTGAGCGCGCCGATGACTCCCTGGAGTTTATCGAGCACGTGAAGGTCGATCTGTTCCCGGACGAGATCTATGTCTTTACCCCCAAGGGCAAGATCATGGAACTGCCCAGCGGCGCCACGCCGGTGGACTTTGCCTACTCCATCCACACCGATATTGGTAACGCCACCGTGGCGTGCCGGATCAACCGGAATCTGAGCTCCCTGAGCCAGCCACTGCAGAGCGGGCAGACGGTGGAGGTCATCACCGCGCCGGGCGCCCGGCCGAACCCAGCCTGGCTCAGCTTCGTGGTAACCGGCAAGGCCCGCAGCAGTATTCGCCACGTGCTCAAACACCAGAAGCGGGCGGAGTCGCTGGAGCTGGGTAAGACCCTGCTGAAGAAGTCTTTAAAAGGCTTCGGTACCCGGCTGGCGGACATCAGCGATGTACAGGTTCAGGCCGTGGTCAATCACAACCAGGTCAACAGTCTGGACGACCTGATTGCCGATATCGGCCTGGGTAACCGCATGGCCTACCTGGTAGCGCGGCAACTGGTGACCGGTGCCGAGTCGTCCCCCATTGCCGGTGTGCCAGCGGAGGTGCACGGCAGCGGCGAGCACAGCCCGGTTACGATTCGCGGCACGGAAGGCCTGCTGGTGCGCTTTGCCAGTTGCTGCAAACCCATTCCCGGCGACCCGGTGGTGGGCATGATGGATTCCGGCAAGGGCATGATGATTCATTCTGATACCTGCTCCCGCTTGCCGGACGACGATGAGGGCCGGGCCCGCCTGACCCACCTCAAATGGGCCAAGGACATTGCCGACGAGTTCTCGGTTGAGCTTCGGGTTGAGCTGGAACGTCAGCGTGGTGTGATCGCGGAGGTCGCCAACGCCATAGCAATGGCCGATGGCAACGTCGAGCGCATCAACGTGGAAGAGCAGAACGCGAAGTTCAGCATCGTCAGCCTGGTGTTGCATGTAAACGGACGCCGGCATCTGGCCCGGGTCATGCGGCGGGTGAAGAACATCCGGGCCGTGACCCACATTGGACGAGTTCGTCACTGATCCCCGAATAAGGGGCAAGGCATCTCCCATAACGTCTGGTTGACAGCAGCCGCGCCCAGAGGTGACGATTGGTGTTTTGGAAGAGAGGAATACCCAAGCCATGACCAACAAATCCGTTATCCAGACTGAAAACGCCCCGCAGGCGATTGGAACCTACTCGCAGGCAGTGAAAGCCGGCGACACGGTCTACCTGTCTGGTCAGATTCCGCTGGTGCCGGAAACCATGGAAGTGGTTGCCGGGGATTTTGCCGCCAAGACACGGCAAGTGTTCGAGAATCTCAAAGCGGTCTGTGAGGCAGCCGGCGGCGAGCTGAAGGACATCGTCAAGCTCAACATCTATATGACCGACCTTGAGAACTTTGCCACCGTCAACGAGATCATGGCGACCTACTTTGAAGAGCCGTATCCGGCCCGCGCAGCCGTTGGCGTATCAGCGTTGCCCAAAGGGGTGCCGGTCGAGATGGAAGCGGTAATGGTATTGACCTGAAGCCCTGGGCCAGCCAGGCCCTCGGAATCAGTGAGAAAAAGGCGGCTTCGGCCGCCTTTTTTGCGCCTGTCGCCCCGCTATCGCCCGGCGATCATGGCCCGGTAGCCGGCCCGAAAGTCCGGGAACTGGAACTCGAAACCACTCTCCAGCAGGCGCTGGTTGCTGCACCGTTTGCTGCCCGCGCGTCCGCCGGTTCTGGCGTCGTCGACCGGTGACGCACAGTCGGTGTGCGCCTGTACCCACTTCACTACCTCATCCAGTCGCACCGGTTCGCTGTCACTGGCGATGTAGAGTGGCTCCACGGGCTCGCCCGCCAGTGCCTTCAGCACCAGATGCTGGACTACCCGGGCGGCATCGTCTTCATGAATTCGGTTGGTGAACGGCGCCGGTTTTTTGGGTGCCATCCGGCCCGCGATAACCTCATCCAGGAATCGTTGCCGGGTGGGGCCGTAAATACCGCTGAACCTTACAATAGTCGCCGGATGCCCACTATCCAGGGCCGTGCGCTCGCCTGCCAGGATCTGCTCACCACTAAAGCGCTGTGGCTGTGCCGGGCTGGTTTCGTCGACCCAGCTGTCATCATTCTGGGAGTAGACACTGGTGCTGCTGATGAAGACAAGACGTGCCAATGGCTGGCCTTTGACCACGTCCAGTAGGTTTGAGAGCCCGTTGACGTAGGCATCCCGGTAGCCCTGTTCGTCGTAACTGGCGGGGGTCAGGCAGTAGACAATGACGTCGAGGTTGTCCGGCACCGCTTTGTCGAGGGACTCTGGTGCCATCAGATCGGCTTTCACTCCCTGGATACCAGCCGGAACCTGAGCCGGATTTCGGCGCAATCCGAACACGGTTGCCGAGTCCCTGAGCAGGCTGGCAATGGCGCCCCCGAGTTTGCCACAGCCGGCCACCAGAATGCGGGGCGTGTTGGTGCGTTCAGTCATTGCCATAGACAATCTCAATCCTTATGCTTAAACCCATAAATTAGTGAACCATTGCCCCGCATCCACCTGACCGGAGCTCACCATGACTCTCACCGAGTTACGATACGTCGTTACGCTTGCCCGCGAAAGGCATTTTGGCCGTGCTGCCGAGCGCTGCCATGTCAGCCAGCCGACACTCAGTGTGGCCGTCAAGAAGCTTGAAGACGAGTTGGGTATTCCGCTGTTTGAACGGAGTAAAAGCAGTATCCGGGTCACCGAAACCGGTCAACGGATCATTGAGCAGGCGCAACGGGTGCTGGACCAGGTCGGGGTGATCAAGGACATGGCCCAGGATGGTAAGAATCAGCTGAATTCGGCACTGAAGGTGGGGGCCATCTACACCATCGGCCCCTACCTGTTCCCCCACCTCCTGCCGGAGCTTCGGCGAGCGGCGCCGGAGATGCCTCTGTACATTGAAGAGAACTATACCGCCACACTGCGTCAGAAGCTGCGCCAGTCCGAGCTGGATGCCATCATCATAGCGCTGCCGTTCGAAGAGCCCGAGGTGGTAACCTTGCCACTGTATGACGAGCCCTTCGTGGTGTTGTTGCCGGCCGAACACCCGCTGGCCAAGAAGGATCAGCTGACCGCCGAAGAATTGGCCAAGGAACAGCTGCTGTTGCTGGGGCCGGGGCACTGTTTCCGGGATCAGGTGCTGGAATCCTGCCCGCCCCTGGTTGAAGCCGTAACCCGGCGTGTCGATGTTGACTCGCCGGCGCTGGTGACCGAGGGCAGTTCGCTGGAAACCATTCGTCACATGGTAGCGTCAGGGCTGGGCATCACGGTACTGCCATTGTCGGCGGCGACCGCCATGCAGTACCACGAAGACATCCTGGCGGTGCGGCGTTTTGCCCCGCCGGTCCCCTTCCGCACGGTCGCGTTGGCCTGGCGGGTGACCTTCCCGCGGCCCAAGGCCATCGATATGTTGTCGCTGGCTGCCAGCCAGTGCCGGGTCATCGAGAAAGCCAAGACCGACACGCCGGCAGTGGCCGAGAGCGCCTGAGTCCTGCATGGCATCGCTGGACGACATATCGGTTACCCAGCTCAAGGGCGTAGGCAACGCCCTGGCCGAGAAGCTTGGCAAGCTGGGCATTGCCTCGCTTCAGGACCTGCTGTTTCACCTGCCGCACCGGTACGAGGACCGCACCCGGGTGGTGGCTATGGGCAGTCTCCGGATTGGCGACGTTGCCGTGGTCGAAGGGGAGGTCATGAAGGCCGACCTGGTGATGGGGCGCCGCCGCAGTCTGCAGGTCACCCTTAAGGACAACAGCGGCTTTTTGGTGATGCGGTTTTTCCACTTCAACGCCGCCCAGAAAAATCAGCTCACCCAGGGCGCTCGGGTTCGCTGTTTTGGTGAGGTCCGCCCCGGTCGGGCCGGTTACGAGTTCTATCACCCCGAATACCAGATCGATCCACCGCCGATGCCGGCCGAAGGTCAGGCTACGCTGACGCCCGTCTATCCGCTCACCGAGGGTATCCAGCAACCCCGCGTGCGGGCATTGTGCCAGCAGGCGCTGGGTTACCTGCAGCGTTATCCGATCCGGGACTGGCTGCCGTCGTCGCTGCTGGCGGATTACCAGTTGCCGGGCATTGGCGAGGCGGTTCAACTGGTGCATTCACCTCCTGTCGACGCGCCGGTGCATTTGTTGATGGAAGGCCGGCATCCCGCCCAGCAGCGGCTGGTGATGGAAGAGTTACTGGCGCATCAGCTCAGCCTGCTGCAGGTGAGGGAACAGATCCAGGCCCGGGAAGCGCTGCCGCTGTTGCCCACCGGCGATCTGCCCGATCAATTTCTCGACTCCTTACCCTTCCAACTGACCGGGGCCCAGCGCCACGTGATGACCGATATCCGACAGGATCTGAGTCAGCCGCTGCCCATGTTGCGACTGGTTCAGGGCGACGTCGGTTCCGGTAAGACGGTGGTGGCCGCGTTGGCGGCCCTGCAAGCGATTGCCGCGGGGGCTCAGGTCGCGCTGATGGCGCCGACCGAAATCCTCGCTGAACAGCATTACCAGAACTTCCGCGGCTGGCTTGAGCCACTGGGTATCCAACTGGCGTGGCTGTCCGGAAAGGTGAAAGGCAAAGCGCGACAGCAGGCGTTGGAAAAGGTCCAGTCTGGGGTGGCCGGAGTGGTTATTGGTACACACGCGCTGTTCCAGAATGACGTGGTGTTTGATCGTCTGGCGCTGGTGATTGTCGATGAACAACACCGATTCGGTGTGCATCAGCGTCTGGCGTTGCGGGAGAAAGGGGTAGGCGGCTCGCTTGCGCCGCACCAGTTGATCATGACCGCGACTCCGATCCCCAGAACACTCGCCATGAGCGCCTACGCCGATCTGGATACCTCGGTGATTGACGAGCTGCCTCCCGGTCGCAAACCCATCGAGACAATCGTCATTCCGGACAGCCGTCGCGAGGACGTCATCGGTCGCGTCCGCAGGGCTTGTACGGAGGGGCGTCAGGCCTATTGGGTATGTACCCTGATTGAGGAATCGGAGGCGTTGCAGTGTCAGGCCGCGGAAGTGACCGCACAGGAGTTGACGGAACGGCTGCCAGATCTCAAGGTGGGGCTGGTTCATGGTCGCCTGAAAGCCGTAGAAAAAGCTGCGGTGATGGAGCAGTTCAAGAATGGTGAGCTGGATCTGCTGGTGGCGACCACGGTTATTGAGGTTGGGGTGGATGTGCCGAATGCGTCCCTGATCATCATTGAAAACCCGGAACGCCTGGGGCTGGCGCAGTTGCACCAGTTGCGAGGGCGAGTAGGGCGAGGCGAGCAGGCCAGTTTTTGTGTGCTGATGTACCACCCACCTCTGTCTAATAACGGTAAAGCGAGACTGCAGGCGCTACGGGACAGTCAGGACGGCTTCTTCATTGCCGAAAAAGATCTTGAGATCCGTGGCCCAGGCGAGGTGTTGGGTACCCGGCAGACCGGCATGATGCAATTCCGGTTGGCGGACTTTGAACGGGATAAGGGCTGGATTGAGCCGGTGCGGGAAATGGCGCCCGCGTTGATGAGTGACCGGCGGCGGGTCGAGGCGCTGATCCGCCGGTGGCTTGGCGAAAAGATTCGTTATGGAGACGTGTGACGGCGGTCCTTGCCCTATACTGATTCGGACTCCTCAAGAAAAAGCCGCGTGTCGGCCTTTAGCAATAATCAGGAGCAGACTCTATGGAACTACCTGCAGCAGTTCAGCAGGCACTTGGGGCTTCAGCTTCGGGCGTGTCGCTCCGCAACGCAAACCAGGCCAACGGCGAAGAACTTCTGCGCATGGCCTTGTTGAGTGACGCGGCGGGTAACCTCCAGGTGATTTGCCGGAAACGTGACCTGATCAACCTTGAAGAGTTGAACAAGCGTCTCGGTCGCGATTTCCGGCTGATGAAACGCCGAGAACAGTTGCGCGTCCGCGAGAGGGCTGGCTTGAGTGAACTGCCGGCCCTGCCGTCTCTGACCGGTTGGCCGACCGTTGTCGATAGCCGGGTCGACGATCTGTCCGCTGTCGCCCTGGAGCTGGAAGAACACAATCTCGCGATGGTCATGCCAGGTGCCGACTTCCGGGCTCTGACCAGCAATGCCGAGCGCTGGAGCTTTACTACAGACCCGCAATCCATTGAGGTTAATCTCGATGACAACGAGCGGGACCGGGAACAGCTTCATACCGCACTCAAGAAATTTACCAGCGTACGCATTCAACAGCGTCTGGAAGACACCCTTGAATTGCCCCCGCTGCCGGAGACTGCACAGCGAATTATTCATCTGCGAGTGAACCCGAATGCGGTCATGGGCGATCTGGTGGACATTGTCGAAAGCGATCCCAGTCTGGCGGCGCAAGTGGTTAGCTGGGCCTCCTCCTCGTTTTATGCTGCGGCCGGGCAAGTGCGATCCGTCCATGATGCGGTGTCCCGGGTGCTGGGCTTTGACCTGGTGATGAACCTGGCCATGGGCCTGTCTCTGGGCCGTGCGCTGAAACAACCCCAAGATCATCCGGAAGGCTACGTCGATTACTGGCAGCAGGCGATCTGGCAGGCCCAGTCAGCCGGGGTGCTCGCCAGCATGATGCCGCGGGGCCAACGGCCGTATTTCGGTCTGGCCTACTTGGCCGGGTTGCTGCACAACTTTGGTCATCTGGTGTTGGCCCAGGTGTTTCCGCCTCACTTCAAACTGGTTTGCCGTTCGCTGGAGGTAAATCCTTGCATTGATTCCTCGGTGACCGAACATTACCTGCTGGGCATTACCCGGGAACAGATTGCAGCGCAGCTGATGGAAAACTGGGGCATGCCCGATGAGGTCACCCTGGCCATTCGATTCCAGAAGAACCCGGCCTACGACGGCGATTGCCAGGTTTATGCCAAGCTGCTCTGGCTGGGACGTCAGCTGTTGACCACTCGCGGTGTAGCGCTGGGCGCGGGTGAAGCGGTGCCGCAGTCATGCTATGACGACTTGGGACTGGATCGGGACGCGGTCGAGGCGCAGTTTGATGAGCTGGTCAGCAGTAAGGACAGCATCATGGCCATGGCCGGGATGATGAGTCCCTGAGTTCCTGCCTTCCCTTTTCCCCGCCAAAAAAGAGCCGGCCCTAAGGCCGGCAAGCTCACCCGCTTGTTGCAGAGTCGTCCAAACTTATCAGGAGAAAACAACAAAGGACCGTTGCCGTCGCAGATTAAGGCAGCGCCCTATCTATAATTTAGTCTAAGGGGGAAAAAAGAAAAGCCTTCGGCTTTGGATTGGAGACTATGAGAGGCTCGTCGCTGTTTGTTATTCATCCTAACCCGTTGATTCAATGACCAAACATTCAGGCTCATTTACTCATGATTCCACGAAAAAATTACAAACCTCGGTGTGTGCCTCTCTGTCACCGGCGCGACATTCAGCTCGGGTCGAAAGGGTGGTGCCGAATGGCGGTTGCGGCCCGTTTTATTTCTTCTGCATGAACCTTTTCCACCTCGAATCGCTCGATATCCATCTTTTCCACAAAGCGGGTATCGGTGGCCTGCCGGGCCTGGTGCGTCGGCATGTGCTTGAGCTTCTCGTGTACGTCCTGAAACACCGAAAACGGCGGCTGCTCCAACAGTTCCGGCGCCACGTGATCAAGCAAGCCCTTTAAGCGCAGGCACGCCTCGGAATACTCAACCTGGTCCGACTCCACGGCCATGGCAATCACCCGGATGCTGGAGATCATATCGTCGCGTCGCTTCTGATTGAATGCGTCCGCTTTTTCCTGGCGGCGGCGGCCTTCAGACAGGGTATTGGCTTGGCGTCGGATAAAAAACAGCAGCAAGGCGATGGCAATCACGCCGATAATAATCAGGGTCCACTGCAGCCACTGCAGCCACTGGGGCATTCTCTTCTCCTCGTCTCGATCAGGCTTGCTTGCGTTGGCGATCAGGCCGCCAGACTTTGACAGTTACGGCCTGCCCATTCAATACGGAGGTTCCCACCAGCGGATCAATCTGCTCGTCACTGAGCACGTCATTGATGCTGGCCCCGGCGTGCTCGGTTGCCACCGCTTGCCCAGTGCCCGTGCGATCATGGCCCCATCCGTGGGGAATAGAGACCACACCGGGCATCAGATTCTCGGAGATTTCTACCGGGAGTACGATGGTGCCGATGTTCGTACTGATCTGTGCGGAGTTGCCCGCTTGCAGGCCCAACCGGCTGGCGTCCTTGGGGTTAATCATCAGCGTGCAGCGGTCTTTGCCTTTGACCAGTCGCCGACTGTTGTGCATCCAGGAGTTGTTGCTGCGGATGTGGCGTCGCCCGATCAGCAACAACTCGGTGTTGACCGGTTCCTTCAGGAAGCTGTGCAGGCGATCGACATCTCTAAGGTAGCGTCGTGGTGCAAGGTGAATCATGCCATCTTTGGTAAACAGGCGGTCGGGCAAAGACGGCTGCAGCGGGCCCAGATCCACGCCACTGGGAATCTCCCGCAACGCTGCTAGCGACAAACCCTTTGGCAGCGCCTGCCAGTTGCGGTTCAGCGGGCTGAGTTTGGTGAGTGCACGGACAGGGTGGCGCTCGGGCAATATGTCGAGTATCAGGTCCACCGCCGGCTGCACCAAGCCTCGGACTCGGCCGCCATCGGTGCCATAGGGACCGGATCGCAGTAGCAGGTCCAGAATCGGGTCAGGTCCGATCTGTTTGAAGGTGCGCCACCCAAGTTCCGAACGTAAGGGCAGGTGGCCGCCATGTCGGTGTTTCTCGAGCCGGTGGGCCAGCTCTAGCAGGATTTGCCAGTCGTGGCGGCTGTCCGGGCCGGCGTCAAACAGAGGCTCGCTGTACTTGGCGACGTTCCGTACCGCGAACATACTGAATATCAGATCGTAATGGCTACGCTCCAGGGCCGCGGTCGGCGGCAGGATGACATCGGCGTGGCGCGTGGTTTCGTTCAGGTAGTAATCCACCGACACCATGAAATCGAGTCCGGAGAAAGCCTTTTCCAGGCGGGTGCCGTTGGGGCTCGACAGCACCGGGTTGCCGGCTACGGTTACGAACGCCCGGATCTGGCCCTCGCCGGGTGTCAGTACTTCATCGGCCATGGTGCTGGCCGGATACTCACCACCAAACTCCGGCAGGCCCTTTACCCGGCTGTGGCGGGTGCCGAAATGGCCGCTTTGCCCCCCGAGGGCACCCAGGCTTACCAGATCAATGGCGGGTTGGGTAAACAGCATGGCGCCGGGTGTGTCGAGTTTACCGGTGAGGATGTTCAGGCAGTAGGCCAACCAGGTTGCCAGGCCACCAAAGCGCTGGGTACTGGTGCCCATCCGGCTGTACAGAACGGCCTTTGGAGTATTGGCCAACTGGCGGGTGAGCTGGCGGATGGTTTGGGCTGTGATACCCGTGTGGTCGCTGACCGCTTCCGGGGTAAACGCCAGTGCCGCCAGGCGTAACAGGTCAGCATCTTTGGCCAGATGCTCAGCTGGCCCCAGCTCGACCAGGTCTTCGGCAAACAGAGTGTTCACCATGGCCATTAGCAGCAAGGCGTCACTGCCGGGCCTGATGAAATGGAATTCGTCGGCCAGTTTGCCGGTTTCGGTGCACCGTGGATCGACCACGATGAGCCGGCCGCCGCGGCCTTGCAGACGCTTGATCCGTCCCCGGAAATCGGGGACCGTCATCAGGCTGCCATTAGAGGCCATGGGATTGGCGCCAATACAGATAAACAGGTCGGTGTGGTCGATATCCGGAATCGGGAACAGTATCTGATGGCCGAACATCTCCAGGCTGGCCAGCATGTGGGGTAGCTGATCGTTGGAGGTGGCCGAGAACCGGTTTTGGCTGCCGATGGCGCGCAGGAATGGCAGGGTAGAGACGAGGGAGCCGTGGTTGTGAACGTTGGGGTTACCCAGATAGACGCCAATGCTGTTGCGGCCGAATTCGGACCGCGTTTGATGTAATTTTTGGGCCACCAGATCGAAGGCGGCGTCCCATTCCATTTCCTGCCAGCCAGTGTCCGTGCGGCGCACGGGTTTGCGCAACCGGTCTGGGTCATTGTGCAGATCCTGCAAGGCGACCGCCTTGGGGCAGATATAGCCCTGACTTAACGGATCATCCTCATCGCCCTTGATGGAGGTGATTTTCCCGTTGCTGACTTCAATGGCGACGCCGCACATGGCTTCGCACAGGTGGCAGGTGCGGTAATGGATACCGTTTTCCATGGAGCCCTCTCTTCTGGCGGGATCTTATTGTTGTAGCGATTGGGGTTGAATCGAGATTAGCAGGAAAGCCCTGGGATGGGAAAAGCCGCCTGCCCAGGTGTGGTCACAAAAAAAGGCCAGTCCAGGAGGCTGGCCTGAAAGGGTAAAGGCCTGACTTTACTGCTGGGCAGGAATTTCCTTTACCGGGTCGGAGATGAAGTTCAGGTAGACCCCCTGTTCCGGGATCTGCAGAGGGATTTGAACGGCTCCCGTGGATGCGGTGGTTTCGTCAAGCAGTGCGCCACAGGCGTCAGGGTTGCCGGTCAGGAGGCCACCGATGCAGGAGGTGAAATCGATAATGGCCCTGGAAATGGCGTCCTCGGTGGTCACCAGCACGTCGATCTCCGGAACGTTGGTATTGCGCTGCTCAATTTGCATGCGCCCGTCATCGAAGAAGGTGATCGGTCCGGCCAGCTCGAGCGTGAACGGGTAGGAGTAGAGGTTGTGTTGCAGCACGCCTTCCAGCGGCACGTGCAGGTTCGGCGCGTCCAGAGTCAGCTCAGCCCGGGTTTTGAACACGGGTCGTCCATCCTCGCCCTCAATAATAATGCCCGGAATGAGGCCGCTGCGGGCACAATTCTCTTCGCAGCCTGGATCGTCTTTGGCGTACCGCATCCGTAGGATCTGGGGGCCGGTAACCTGGTCACCAAGACCATCCAGTACCACCGTGGCGGAGGTTGTCGCCAGCATGGTGGGGTACAGCAAAACGCCCACGCCTTGTTTGCCGGTCTCTTCATCCACCGCCGGCCCTGTGACTTCTGTGTTCAGGCCATAGGTCTGGTAGATGAACTTGGCTTCCGGACACACCTCATCGTCGTTGCAACCGACACTGGCGCCAGCGTCCGCGCCCAGAACCGTCGCCGTCTGATTTTGTACCGCTAGTGCGGCCGCGTTGGCCGAGGGTTTGTATCCGCCATCGCCATTGCTTTCATGATCGAACGGCTCAAGACAGGTGGTGTCACCCGGGGTAGGGCAGTCGACGACGTAATTCGAATTCACATCCCGGATGGGCAGGTTGCGCAGCGGGGTGAATACTGTTTGAGCGGGGGCTGCCCCTTCAAAGTAGATGGTCATGTCCGGACCACCGATGTCGACATTCGACGGCGCATCGCGTTCGTCACCGGGATCGACCAGCAGGTCCGTTTGCAACGGGTATCCGGATTCCGAGCAGACCGCGTTGGCGCAGTCATCCTTGGAGGTGGACGACGCCAGGGTATAGCGGTAGAAGGCTCCGGATTCCCAGGGCTGGTCGGGGTAAAAACGAATGCGCTGATTGTTCTTCTCCAGTCGTCCACCGACGGCGCCGAGGCCGCTGCCGTCCGCCGCCACCTGCTCGACCTGGAAGGTTTCACCGGCCCGGATCGAGCCAAGATCCATGGATTGGGAGAACACCACCACGATGGGCCGGTCGTCCGGCAGGCTGGTGATTGGCAGGATATCCCCGCGGGGGCCATTGGGCGCATCGTCCACACACTGGCCGTGGTTTCCCGCATTCAGGTCCACACCAGTGGTGACACAAGGGAAACCCGGGTAGGTGGTCAGGGCAATCGGTGACACCGTGAACACCGAGTTGTCGCCCAAATCCGGCAGGCGGAACTCAAGGGTCTGGGACGTGGCGCCATTGCCGGCTAGGTCGGTCAGGCCGGAATCAATCTGAACGCTGTAGTCGATCCCGTGCCTGAACCCACCTTTGGAGTTGATAACCACGGCGGTACCGTCCAGCCTGGTGTCAAACTGCCCGGTGGCCAGTGGTGTGCCTCCCTCGATCACGGTGATGCCCGTGGGGATGGTGCTGGCGTCGAGCGGTTCGTCGAAATTCAGGATCACCGGATCGCCGGGTCGGTGCATCGACTGGCGGGTGGCCGGAATGGCGTCCGTCGGACCTGGCATCCAGCTGACCAGCTTTGGACTGGTGCTGTCGGGTTCATACAGTTCCTCGGCATCCAGGGCGGAATTAGCGTCGGTGGCCGCCTCAATCCGGAACGCAATGGTGGAATCGGTGTACTCCTGGCCCAGCAACTCCGGCTCGACCACACCGATGGCATCAATGGTGAGGACTCCATCCTGGACAATGGCAATGCCAGTCAGTTCGACCCCGAGCAGGTCCTGGGAGAGCGAGGCGTTGGGCTGGGCCTCCTCGGTGTTCATGGAAACATCCATAAACAGCTTAACGTGCCGTGGCGCATTAAGATCGTCGGTGTACGGATTCGGGCTGAGGTAACCGGTTGCGTCCGAGAGCATGGTGACCTTGATGTCGCCGGTGGTCTGCATCTGACCGGTGCTGGGATTGATCACCGGTACACTGCCATTGATCTTCACGTCCAGGCTGCTGCTGGTGAGCACGCTGCCTTTCGGTACACGCAGGGGCAGGGGTTCATCGGCGCCAAAGGACGGCGCGTAGGCCAGTTCCGCGAACAGGCCGCCTGTCTGCTGGGATGGCCCGGCAATGCCCTGGAGGACCGAATTCAGGGTGACCCCATTGATGATCTGGCCGTTGAGGCGGGACTTGCGGGCACCGGATTCACCGGAGCCAGCGAGCATGCCCGAGTCAATCAGCTCCTGGAACAGCACCACGGTTGGGCCGGTTTCGCGGGCAGTAAACTGCATATTGAAATCCAGGGTTTCGCCAGTGCTGTGGCTTGGCAGCCCCTGAATCCGGAGTGTGTAGCGTTCACCGGCGGTGAGGGCATCGTCTTTGGTGCCGCACAGTTCCAGGGCTTCGACGGTGCAAGGGTCGACAGTAATGCGACGACCATCCACCAGTACGGTGGCGGGCACGGTCTCACCGGTTGCATTTTCCAGGCGAATTTGGCCGCCCATGGCCTGCCAGGCCGGGTGCACCGGGTGGGTCAGCGTCAGCCGGAAGGTGGAGAAGTTCATCGGCTGGAATTCGCTATCCGGAGCCGGAATCATTTCTGCGACCGCAAAATCGCTGGCGCTGTTGTCCAGGCTTGCGATCCCGGTAAAGCCGCTACGGGTGGAAAACTGAATGCCCTCGGCGGCGCGGGCGTTGGGTGTGCTGATGGTCCTGGCTTCCTGGCCCAGCAGCGGGTCCTGGAACGTCACCGTGTAGTCAGTCCCGGTGCTCAGGGCCGTTGCCGGCGTCAGTTTAAGGCTGTGTCCGCCATCCACCTTGGTGACGGTGAAGTCCACCGGGCTGCTGCCGTCTGTGACTCGGATCTTGTCTTTCAGGTCGGCTTCCGTGTCAGTGATAGAGTGGGAAAACCGGATCACAATATCGGCCGCCGGGCTCACGCCGGTCTGGCCATCGGCTGGGTAGGAGTAGATCACCGAGCCGGGCGTGGTTTTGGTAACACTCTGTTCATCGCCGCCACAGGCGGCGAGCAGAAGCGCGGGAATCAGTGCCAGTATCTTGTTGTATTTCATGGCAGGTCTTCTCCTCAAAGCATAGGTGCTCAGGAATTCAGAGGCTGAAAACGTCAGGCACTCAGAACTTCAGGGTGATGGAGCCGCTAATGACATGAACATCGCCGTCGGCGGTAACGTCGGTCTCATTGCCGTCGTAATCCACCAGGGTGAAGTCCCGGTCCTGGAGTTGTTGGTACTGATACCCCACGTCGAGTCGAACCGGATAGGCGAGCAGCCGGGTGCGATCATAAGTGGCGCTCAGGCCCAGGCCGAGGACAATCTTGTCGGTGTCGAGGTAGTTGATCTCCGGGTTTCGGGTGGTCTTGAGGGGCGATTCCTCAAAGGCAACGCCGGCCCGTACCGCAAAGTTCTTGTTCAGTTGGTACTCCGCACCAAGCCGGGGGATGAGGATATCGTCGAACTGAATGCGGTCGCCCGGCGACTGGGATTCCTGATCCTTGATGGTATCGGAGGCGAACTCATCTTCCAGTTCAGACCAGTTCTGCTGCTCGATAGAGCCGCCCACCCGCCAGTTTTCGGCCCGGTACTGGGTACCAATGGCAATGGTTTCCGGCTGGAACGAATCTATGGTGGAGACCGCGAGACTCAGGCCTGGGTCGGGAATAGTCTGGGTCACGATAATGTTTGAATCGACGGCGGTGGATGCCGCGGACTTGGTGCGGTAAGTGAGCCCGGTTTCCCAACCATCCAGGAAGCACTGGGAATCTGGGCAGAAGGTACTTCCCAGGTCCATGCTGGTGCCGAAGATGGTTTTTAGGGAGGGCTCGGCCTTGACGCCCAAACGCTCGCGACTGGTTTCGCCACCCAGGGTTGAGACTGCCTCCAGGTTGGCCGCCGCCTCCAGGGTAATCCGGACCGAAGCACCGGCAGAGATGCCACGCCAGATTGGGGTGGCGCCGCCGACGTTCAGGAACAGCGGCTCCTTGCCATACTGGAGAAACTGTCCGCTTTCGGTGGTCTCCGATCGGAAGGCCAGCATCTCCTTGCCGTACTTCTCGACGCCGGCGATGAAACCGAGGTAGATCGGATGCTTGGATCGGGTCAGCGAGCCA
>Ga0207908_1000027_pt1 | contig 66140 bp, 62 predicted proteins | sample MalvirmetagMSP81_FD_184224 | JGI IMG/M metagenome (GOLD analysis project Ga0207908, IMG submission 184224) | Marine viral communities from the Deep Pacific Ocean - MSP-81 (SPAdes) | ecosystem: Environmental > Aquatic > Marine > Oceanic | place: Pacific Ocean | collected 2011-04-18
TGCACCGGTGCCTGGTGTTCGGCGGCTGCTTCAGGGTCGGCCTTCTTTACGCGGTAGCCGACGATTTTGTTGCTGATTTTAACTGTCATGTTCGTTGTCCTGTGTCGGGTTCCCGAATCAATACTTGCCGTAAGTGCCTTCTTTCAATGCGTCAAACAGGTTGGCGGCGTTGTGGATCTCGCCATCATACTCGACCTGCTCGTTGCCTTTCAGAGTCACCTTGCTGCCATCATCCAGAGTGAATTCGTATTCGGTGTTTTCGAGATCTTTCTCTTTAACCAATACGCCCTGGAATGCTTCCGGATTGAATCGGAAAGTGGTGCAACCTTTCAGACCCATGTCGTAGGCGTATAGGTAAATGTCCTTGAAGTCCTGATAGGCAAAGTCTGTCGGAACATTGGCTGTCTTGGAAATCGAGGAATCTACCCATCTCTGGGCCGCAGACTGGATATCTACGTGCTGAGACGGCGTCACATCGTCAGACGTAGTGAAGTAGCTCGGCAGTTTCTTGTCTTCGTCGTCAGAGAACGGCATTGCGCCCGGATTGACCATGTGGCGGTACGCCAGCAGCTCGAAGGAGAACACGTCCACTTTCTCTTTGGTCTTACGGCCTTCACGGATGATGTTCCGGGCGTAGTGATGCGAGAAGCTCGGCTCGATACCGTTACTGGCGTTGTTGGCCAGTGACAGGCTGATGGTGCCGGTCGGCGCGATCGAGGTGTGATGGGTGAAGCGACCGCCTTTCTCGGCCAGCTCTTCCACCAGCTTCGGCTCGACGCTGGCGATCTGTTGCATGTACTTGCTGTACTTGGCGTGCAGTACTCGACCCTTGAGCTTGTCGCCCAACTTGTAGCCGTCTTCCAACAGCTGCGGGCATTTGCCCAGCATCTTGGGTGTGATTTCGAACTCGTCGTCCATGATCGGAGCGACACCCTTTTCTTCGGCCAGGGCCAGCGACTGACGCCAGCCTTCTACGGCCATCTCACGTACCACTTCTTCAGTGAACTGAACGGACTCTGCAGAACCGTAAGGCATACGCAGCATCGCCAGCGTGGAGCCCAGACCAAGGATGCCCATGCCGTGACGACGCTTGTAGGTGATCTCGTGACGCTGTTCTTCCAACGGCAGGCCGTTGATCTCAACCACGTTATCCAGCATGCGGGTGAAGATGCCGACAACCTTGCGGTACTTCTCGTAGTTGAAGCTGGCTTTGTCGGTGAACGGGTAGTCCACGAACATAGTCAGGTTCACCGAGCCCAGCAGGCAGCTGCCGTAAGGAGGCAGGGGCTGCTCGCCACAAGGGTTGGTAGCGCGGATGTCCTCGCAGAACCAGTTGTTGTTCATCTGATTGACCTTGTCGATCAGGATGAAGCCAGGCTCGGCGTAATCATAGGTGGAGGTCATGATGGTGTCCCAGATGAACTGGGCTTTCAGGGTGCGGTAGATCCGGCACGCCACTTTGCCTTCATCATTGACCACGTAACCCTTGAGGATCGGGAAGTCGCGGTACACGAACTGGCTGGCATCGGTCAGATCCAGACCTTCGTCCTCAACTTCTTTCTGGGTGACCGGGAATGACAGGTGCCAGTCATCGCCGTTACGAACGGCTTCAATGAAGTCTTCGGTGATCAGCAGCGACAGGTTGAACTGGCGCAGGCGGCCGTCTTCACGCTTGGCCTGGATGAAATCGATCACGTCCGGGTGATGCACGTCAAAAGTGGCCATCTGGGCGCCGCGGCGGCCACCGGCAGATGACACGGTGAAGCACATGCGGTCGAAGATATCCATGAACGACAGCGGGCCGGATGTGGTCGCGCCGGCACCAGCAACGTAGGCACCTTTCGGGCGCAGCGTGGAGAACTCATAACCAATGCCGCAACCCGCTTTCAGGGTCAGGCCTGCTTCGTGGTTCTTCTCCAGGATATCGTTCATGGAATCCTGAACAGAACCGGACACGGTGCAGTTGATGGTGGAGGTGGCAGGCTTGTGGGCTTCGGCGCCGGCGTTGGAGGTAATACGTCCGGCCGGAATGGCACCGTGCTGAAGGGCCCAGACAAAGTCTTTCTTGTGCTTTTCGCGCACGGACTTGTTTTCTACTTCGGACAGGGCTTTCGCTACGCGTTCGTACGTCGCTTTAATGTCCTTGTCGACAGGCTCGCCAGTCTTGGTTTTCAGCTGATATTTGCTGTTCCAGATGTCGAGTGAAGCTTCCTGCATCGGAATCGTAGTTACCACTGCCTGTGCCTTAGCGTTCATTGCCACCCTCGGAATTTCCAGTATGTCTTCTTTTGACAGCGCCGTCCTTGTGACAGCACTGCACCCCTTGAATTTCTCACAAACCGGCTCTGACCCTGGTGCGTTAGTGACCACTATATATGGTGGTTGTTTCTTGAACAAAAACGCGCCTGGATGTGCCGGTATCTATCTCTGATCGTTGTTGTTGGCCCGGTGGGGGCCGTTTATAAGCCCGCCTGGCGGCGGTCAGTCGTATCGAATCTGAGCCCTATATATAGGCTTAATTTCAAAAAGTATAACAGGATATTGTGTTCTGTGAAGAAGATCGGAACTATTGAATAGCGTGGAGGCGCAAAGAAAATCAATCGCCCTGCGGTTGCAACTGCGAAAATCACCGTAAAACCACGGCTTGCGGGTAATTATTCATAAACACTATATCTTGTGTTTAAAAAATAGGCGGGTAAGCACTTATCATTTCAGGAAGGGGCGATCAGGAAGAACCGGTGCCGGGCCGGTGGCGATTCAAAGGCGTTGAGCAGCCCTTACTGTCGCCAGCCAGCCCGTATCCAGTCTTTTAGCCGAGCAGCAAACTGTCATCATCCACTGATAGCCCGCGCTGTTTCTCGAACAGCCCAAGCAGATCCTTTACTTCCAGTCCTTCCCGTTCCTTGCCGGCTATGTCGAACACAACCTGGCCCTGGTGCAGCATCACCGTGCGGCTGCCAACTTCCAGAGCCTGCTTCATGCTGTGTGTGACCATAAGGGCAGTCAGTTGCTGCTCTTCGATGATCTGAGTGGTGAGTTCCAGCACGAATGCCGCCGTCTTGGGATCCAGCGCTGCCGTGTGCTCATCCAGCAGCAGAATGCTGGACGGGGTAAGGCTTGCCATCAGCAGGCTCACGGCCTGGCGTTGGCCGCCGGAGAGCAGACCCATCTTGTCGCCCAGGCGGTTTTCGAGGCCGAGGTTGAGTGACGACAGGCTGTCCCGGAACTGCTCCAGATACTGTTTCTTGACCGCAGCTGTCAGGCCACGGCGTTGACCGCGCTTAATGGCCAGTGCCAGGTTTTCTTCAATGGACAGAGCCTCGCAGGTTCCCGCTAGAGGGTCCTGGAATACCCGGGCAACCTGGCCTGCGCGTTTGTGAGTAGGCAGTTTGGTGACATCGGTGTTATCGACGATGATTTCGCCACTGTCCACCAGCACCTCGCCGGAGAGGGCGTTAAGAAAGGTGGACTTGCCGGCTCCGTTACTGCCAATGACGGTGACGAACTCACCCTGATTGACTGTCAGGCTCATGCCCCGGAGTGCGGGGTTCTCCAGCGGAGTTCCCTTGCCGAAGGTAAGTCGGAGATCGCTTGCACTGATCATGTCGCCTCCTCAGGCCTTGTTGCGGGTCAGTTTGCCAATCACCGAGGTACGCACCCCGGGCAGCACGATGGCGAGGGTAACCAGTACCGCAGTGATCAGGTTCAGATCCTGGGCCTGGAGGCCAAGAAAATCGGCGTTCAGAGCAAATGCTATCGCCAGGCGGTATATGATGGCGCCAACAACGCAGGCGAGCAGAGCACGCACGACGGTTGAAGGGGTAATTACTGCTTCACCGCCAATCAGGGAGGCCAGGCCAATGACGATAACGCCAACCCCCATGGTGACATCGGCTGCGCCCTGGCTCTGGGCAAACAGCGCACCGGCCAGACCCACAAGGCCATTGGACAGGGCCACACCCAGTACAATCATGGCGCCGGTGGCAATACCCTGGGCGCGGGCCATCCGCGGATTTGCGCCGGTGGCGCGCATGGCCAGGCCGGTTTCTGATTTCATGAAGCGCCACAACAGGATCAGGGATACGGCTACCACGATCACGAACAGCAGCACAGGGACATGGTGGTAAGCCAGGTCCAGGTTATACCAGGGGGTAAGAACTGTTTCTTCGGTCAGCAGGGCTACGTTGGGCCGGCCCATGATGCGCAGGTTCACCGAATAGAGCGCGATCATGGTCAGGATCGAGGCAAGCAGATTCAGGATTTTCAGTTTGACGTTAAGCAGGGCGGTAACCGCGCCCGCCGCCATACCGGCAAGAATGGCAGCCCCGGTAGCAATCCACGGGTTCCAGCCTGCGATGATCAGCATGGCTGCAACAGCCGCACCGAGTGGGAAGCTGCCATCCACGGTGAGGTCGGGGAAGTCGAGAACCCGGAACGAGATGTAGATGCCAAAGGCGACCAGGCCATAGATGAGACCGGTCTCAATGGCGCCGTATAGTGCGATTTCACTGAGCATGGGTAATATTCACTGTGAAAGAAAACGGGCGGGCCCTTTTGGGGTCCGCCCGTTTTGGTCGAGCGTTACTTGTCGTTCTTGACGACTTCTTTGGCGTCCTGGATCAGGTCATCCGACAGGGTAATTCCCATGCGCTCGGCGGCAGCGGGATTTACGAACAGGTCCAGGGTGTCCATGGTTTCAACCGGCATATCGCCGGGTTTGTTGCCATTCAAAACCCGGGCAACCATGGCGCCGGTCTGGCGGCCGTGATTGTAATAGTTGAAGCCAAGGGCTGCTACCGCTCCACGGGAAACCGTGGCGGTATCGGCAGCAAATACCGGGATGCTGGCGCGTTCGCCGACAGAAATGACGGCTTCCACAGCGCTGATCACCGTGTTGTCGGTGGTCAGATAGATGGCATCGACTTCACCGACCAGAGAGCGGGATGCACCAAGTACCTCTGACGTCTTGGTGGCTGCAGCTTTGACCAGTTTTAGGTCACGGGCGGCAAGACGCTCTTCCAGCAGGTTCACCAGGGAAACCGCATTGGCTTCGCCTGGGTTGTAGACCGTGCCGATACGCTTGGCTTCTGGCATGACGCGCAGGAGCATATCCAGGTGCTTGTCGATCGGAAGCATGTCGCTAACGCCGGAAATGTTGGTGCCTGAGGCTTCGAGCGCCGGCACCAACTTGGCACCAACCGGATCGGTGACCGCAGAGAAGATGACAGGGACGTTGCGTGCTGCAGCAGCAACGGTCTGAGCGGATGGGGTTGCAATTGCCACGATCACGTCTGGGCTGTCACCCACAAATTTACGGGCAATCTGGGAGGCAATGGCCGAGTTGCCTTGCGCACTTTCGTGCATCACCTTCAGGTTTTCGCCTTCCTTGAAGCCCTGCGCTGCGAGTTCATCTTTAACGCCCTGATAAACAGCATCCAGTGCCGGATGCTCGACGATCTGGGTGATGGCTACGGTACGAACGTCCTGAGCCTGCACCAGGCCTGCTGCTGCCAGCAGTGTTGCACCAATCAGGGTGCGCAGAGTTCTCTTGGCCATATGCCTGTGTCTCCGAGTCAGTGTCTGGTTATGGTAGGGTTTTGATGTTCAGTCGTGTAAAGGTGCGCAAGTTTATCACAGGCGAACGGTATTCTGGGTAGGGATTGTTGGGTTCGGCAGGAGCGGCGCAGGTCAGCGTACTGGGTAGTTGCGAACTGGAATAGTTTTGCGTGCGTCACACTTTGAAGGGCGATTGTGTGTTGAAATACCCTACGAAAGTCTAATAATAGTCCCTAACAATTCGAACAACGAATGCAAGGAAGGTTCATGGACACAACAAGCAAGCTCCCCCTGGATATGGTTTATCACTGGGAGAACACGAAGGCGAACTCCCTGTACATGACCCAGCCCATTGGTGATGGAAAAGTGGTGGAGTATACCTGGGGCAGGGCCGTTGATGAGGCTCGGCGTGTTGCGGCTTATCTGAAGTCGCTCAACCTCCCGGAAAAAAGCCGGATTGGACTGATTTCCAAGAACTGCGCCCAATGGGTGATGACCGATTGGGCCATCTGGATGGCTGGCCACATCTCCGTACCGCTTTACCCAACCCTGAATGCCGACACCGTCAACTACATCCTGAATCACGCTGAATGCGATGTTCTGTTCGTCGGCAAGCTCGACGACTGGGATATGATGAAGCCGGGCGTACCGGAATCGGTGCGCTGCATTTCCTTCCCGCTGAGTCCACCCAACGATTTCGAATCCTGGGACGACATTGTCGCCAAGTACCCGCCGCTGGAAGAGAACACCTATCGCGATCCGGATGAGCTGGCCACTATTGTTTACACCTCAGGCAGCACCGGTCGTCCGAAAGGTGTCATGTTGAGCTTCCGCAACATGGCCTTTGCGGCTGAAGGAGGAACACAAGTATTGGGTGTCGGTTCTGCGGAGCGGATGCTTTCCTACCTGCCGCTGGCCCACGTGTTTGAACGAACGTTTGTTGAGCTTGGTTCCCTTTACATCGGTTTTCAGCTGTACTTTGCCGAATCCCTGGATACCTTTGTTCAGGATCTTCAGCGCGCTCAGCCGACACTTTTCCTCTCGGTTCCTCGGTTGTGGGTGAAGTTCCAGCACGGTGTTCTGCAAAAGCTGCCGAAGCAAAAGCTGGAGCGGTTGATAAAGATCCCGGTGGTCAACAAACTGATCAAGAAGAAGGTCCTCAAGGGGCTGGGTCTGAGCAAGGTCAAGCTGGCGGGTAGTGGCTCAGCGCCTTTGTCCAGCGATGTGCTGGATTGGTATCGTAACCTCGGCCTGGAGTTGCTCGAAGGCTACGGCATGTCCGAGAACTTTGCCTACTCTCACATGAACAAGCCTGGTCGTTCACGCACCGGCTATGTGGGTGAGGCGCTGCCGGGCGTGGAGGTCAAGATCAGCGAGCAGGGTGAAGTGCTGGTCAAGAGTCCCGCCACCATGATGGGTTACTACAAGGACGAAGAGAAAACTCGCGAAGCCTTTACCGACGATGGCTTCCTCAAGACGGGAGACAAAGGCGAGATTGACGAGATGGGCCGCCTGAAGCTGACAGGGCGCATCAAGGAAATCTTCAAGACCAGCAAGGGCAAGTACATCGCGCCTGCGCCCATTGAAAATCGCCTGATGTCCCACGATGCCATTGAAATGGTGTGCGTGTCCGGTGCTAACCAGACCCAGCCCCATGCACTGGTGATGCTTGGTGAAGAGGTTCGTCCGAAAACCGCGGATGAAAACTTCCGGAGAGAGCTGGAGGCCAGCTTCAAGACCCTGATTCAGGAGGTCAACAAAACTGTGGACCCTCATGAGCAGCTCGCCTTCATCACCGTGGTTAGTGATGAGTGGTCCATTGAAAACAGCTTCCTGACCCCGACACTGAAGCTCAAGCGGAATGTGGTCGAGGACGCCTATCAGGAAAAGGTTGATAACTGGTACGCGCAGCGTCAGGCGGTGATCTGGCAGTGATGCTACGGTAACATCTGGAGTGCTTCAAAAAGCCCGGCATAGCCGGGCTTTTTGCGGTCTGAAACCGACGTAAGTCGCATAGGGAAACGCAGGGCGTGGGCCTAAACTGGATTTGGATCAGGAGGATGATATGAGTCGACTGAGTCTTTTCCAGAAACGCATCAATAACGAAATCCCGTTGTCAGAGGCATTGGGCATTCGGTTGATTTCCTGGGATGGCCACGCACTGTTACTGGCGGCACCCCTGCAGCCAAACCGTAACCACCAGGGTACCGGATTCGGCGGTAGCGTCTATTCCGCTGCGGTTACCGCCGCCTGGGGCCTGACAGAGCTGGCGCTAGCGGACCTGGGACTTACCGGTGCGGTAGTCGTGCAAAGTGGCAATATTGATTACCTGGAACCCGTTGATCAGGACTTCTATGTAATTTGCCGGTTGCCGGCGGGCGAGATTCCGCCCCGGTTCCGGAAAAGTCTTGCCCGTCATGGCAAGGGGCGCCTGGACCTGACAGCGGAAGTGTTCTGCGGTGAGCCAACCACGCAGCCCGAGCGTGAGCCCGTAGCGGTATTTCAGGGACGTTTTGTGGTCAAGGACGTTCGCTCTCGTGTCCATTCCTGAGACGTGGGACAGTGAGGCTTAACCCATCGTTCTGGTATTGGAGATGGAGCGGCTCATCAGGATGATGGGAATAATGCCCGCCAACACGATAATCAGTGCCGGTAGGGCGCTGTGGTACAGCCGCTCGTCGGATGCGAATTGGTAAACGTACGTTGCCAGCGTTTCGAAGTTGAAAGGCCGCAGAATCAGCGTGGCCGGCAACTCCTTCATGCAATCCACGAATACCACCAACGCTGCCGTCATGAGCGTCCCGCGAAGCATCGGTAGGTGCACGCGCACCAGCGTTTTGCCCGGAGTATGGCCGAGTGAGCGCGAGGCCATGTCCATGCTGGGGGTGATTTTCTGCAAAGCGCTCTCGACGCTGCCCGCTGACACAGCGAGAAAACGCACAGTGTAGGCGAACACAAGGGCAAAGGTGGAGCCACTCAGGAGTAGTCCCGTACTGACGCCGAATACGTCTCTGGCCAGGCTGTCCAGCCAATTGTCGAAGCCCGCCAAGGGTACAATGACTCCCACCGCAAGAACAGCGCCGGGCATGGCATAGCCAAGACTCGATAGGCGCATGAGCACCTGCATGCCTTTGGTGTCATGCAGGCGGCGGCTGTACGCCAGGGTGATGCCGATCAGCAATGTAGTGAGTGCGGCCGTGCCAGAGAGGAACAGGCTGTTAAGAGTGTTCTGGATGAAATCCGTATTCCAGCTTTCGCCAAAGTATTCCCAGGCGTACAGGCCAAGGGTGAAGCCGGGAATGAGGAATCCGAACAACACCGGAACGGCACAAACCGCCAGACATGCAAATTGTCTCGGGGTCGACATGGTAAAGCGTTGGATGGGATCGCGGTTGTCACGCGCGGCGAACTGCTGCTGTCGGCGTCGTGAATAGCGCTCCAGAGTTACCAGAATAACCACAAAAATGAGCATGGTGGTCGCGATCTGGGCGGCGCCGCCCAGATTGCCCAGGTTCATCCAGGTGTCGAACAGGCCGGCAGTCAGGGTTTGGACGGCAAAGAAATCCACGGTCCCGAAGTCGTTCAGAGTTTCCATCAGTACCAGCGACAGACCCACCGCCACGGCAGGTCGGGCTATCGGCAGAACCACTCGGAAAAACGTGCTCAGAGCGGAATGCCCAAGGCTGCGGCTGACCGCAAACAGCGACGGAGACTGTTCCAGAAAAGCTGCCCGAGCCAGCAGGTACACGTAGGGATAGAGTACCAGGCCGATCATCAGGATGGCGCCTTCAAGACTGCGGATTTCCGGGAACCAGTAGTCGCTGGCATTTTCCCAGCCGAACCAGTCACGCAGGTTTCTTTGGACGGGTCCCGCATAGTCCAGCAAGCTGGTGTAGACATAGGCGATGACATAGGCCGGCACGGCGAAGGGCAGCAGCATCGCCCACTCGAAAAAGCGCCGACCGGGAAATTCGCACATGGTGACCGCCCAGGCAGACGACAATCCAATGACCAGAGTCAGTGCGCCCACTCCAAGCATCAGTTGCAGGGTCGTGGAAAGGTAGCGGGGTAGAGTCGTGTCTAGCAGGTGAGGCCAGATGTTCTCTTCCGGGAAAAAGGCGAGGAAGATAACTGAGAGTACCGGTAACGCCACGATCGTTGTCGTAAGGAAGGCGGCAATGAGCCAGTGCCGAGAGGTACGTTTCGCCAGCAGGGGTTCCGTTAACCCTGGGTCAACTCTGCTAACGGCCTCGGTCATAGCTTTCCTGTGATTGGTTCGAAGTGAGAATGGCTGCCGATTGTAGACAGCTGAGGTGCCGCCTGCAACGACAGGCGGCGCTCACCACGATTAACAGGGGATCACTAGGGCCGGCGTCGAACATGACCACTGCCGGCCCAGCTCCGGTTACTCGCCGTCGTAATCGACGCGGTCAACCAGCTTCACCGCTGCATTGCGGTTATTTGCGATTTCCTGCAGGGACAGTTGGTCCGGGTTGATCTCGCCCCACTCGGCGACCAGACCGGACGGCTGAACCTCAGGATTGGCGGGGTATTCGGTGTTGGCTTCCGCGTAAATGCGTTGGGCTTCTGGCGACGACAGGAATTCCATCAGCTTGATGGCATTGTCACGATTCGGCGCGCTCTTGGTTAGCGCAATACCGCTGATGTTCACATGGGTGCCACGACCCTCGGCGTTCGGGAACACCAGGCGAACCTGTTCTGCAATGGCACGCTGGTTTTCATCTTGCAGCATGTTGCCGTAGTAGTAGCTGTTGCCAATGGAAACGTCGCAGACGCCCTCGGCAATCGCTTTGATTTGGTCACGGTCGCCGCCCTGGGGCTTGCGGGCCAGATTATTCTTGAGGCCTTCGAGCCAGGCCTTGGTATCCGCTTCGCCATGGTGGGCCAGCATTGAGGAAAACAGGGCGATGTTGTATGGGTGCTTGCCACTCCGCGTACAGATGCGGTCGTTCCACTTGTCATCGGCCAACTGTTCATAGGTAGTGATTTCGCCTTCCTCAACACGGTCCTTTGAGGTGAAGATCAGACGACCACGAGTGGTTAGCGCAAACCATTTACCCTCGGGGTGGCGAAGGTTTTCTGGAATGTTCTGGTTGAGCACATCGTTGTCGACACCTTGAACCAGATCACGTTCCACCAGCTCGTTGATGCGAGAAATATCAACCGTCATCACCACGTCTGCCGGACTGTTGCGGCCTTCACGCTCAAGCCGCTCGGCCAGGCCTTTTTTTGCAAAGACAACATTAGAGTCGATACCCGTTTCCTGCTCAAAGGCATTCAGGAGCGGTTCCAGCAAATAGGCTTGCCGATATGAGTAAATGTTGACGTCGCCCTCGGCGGAAGCGCTGAGGGGAAGTGCAGCCAAGGTCATGGCTGCGGCAGCTGCGAGCTTCATGTGCATGGTCGTATCCTTGTTACAAGATGGTGGGTCTGTGCTAAGTGTAAATGCATATGGAATTAAAACGTCAACCATTCTCATTTGTATTAGTCACGTAGTCAATATCATCGGTGGTCTAATTAACTGAAAATGGTGCTATCCTTCGGAAGACTATAAAAACTATGTAAAAAGTAGTGGGCGAGCAGATGGCAGGGATAGATAGAAGAGAGTACATTCGCACCGCGATGAGCGCCAAGGTGAAGGTCGTGCATCCGGAATTGGGTGAATTCATGTTTTCCACCCGAGACATTTCGGATGGTGGCGTGTTTATTATCGTTGACGCTCAGCCATTCGAGCCGAACATTGGCGATACGGTGACCGTCCAGGTGCAGGGCCTTCCGGTTCCGGCGCCCGTTCTAGAGATGGTAGTGGTGCGAAGAACCAACGATGGCCTGGGACTGCAGTTTGAACTCAGGGGCGCCTGATATGAAACGGCTGTGCCTGATGCTTGTTGCCTCTGTTACCTCTGGTTGCGCTTCCTATTATTCCCATTATGCGATGTTCCCTGCCCAAAACTCTGCCGGTGAGCCCCGCCAAATCCGGCTGTCGTGGCAAAGCGCTGATTATCCGGACTGGTGGTTTGCCAGTGACAAGGCCACTGCTATACGGGTTGAAACCCAGTGTAGTGAGCGTATCTGGCGTTTGCGAGACATTGCCGATCCGCAAGCCGGAGAGTGTGGGGCCGGCATTCGCGCCTGCGGTCAGGCTGGCCGGGACCTGCACGCGCCGAGTGGCGAATTGGCAACAGCTGGCGTTCGCTGCATGATCGCTGAACCCGACAATCCTCAAGCCAGCGTTGCGGCGGTTAGTGGCAGCTTGGACCTTCTTGTTTCCTGTGTGCCGGCGACCACTACCGTGCAAGCAGGTGACGAAGAACGTAACGTTGATTACCTGCGAGCCTCACCGGTTCCTTACACCGTGTTCGTTCGCAAAGCCCCGCGTGGCTCACTTCGCGCGAAAATGCCGGAATTTGATGAATCCGCATGTGACGCACAGTGACACATTCTGACGTTGCGGTGTGATGGCCATCACACTCCTACATTTTGTTTCCTTCTGAACCTAAACGTTACCTTTCGTCGCTCTCTGGTTACTTCGTGCTACCAAACTGTTATGGACTCTGGCCTTCACTTGGCCAGAATGGTAACCATCGAAAAGTTTCCGTATTGAGGTGACCTGTGGGCGTCCAGCAAAAGAAAATTGCGGTACATGATCTGGAAGTGGGCATGTTTGTGTCTGATCTGGACAGGCCCTGGCATCAGACTCCTTTTCCTGTTCAGGGGTTTCATGTGCGATCTCAGGATGACGTTCGGGCATTGGCTTCACACTGCAAGTGGGTGATGGTCGACGTTGCTGAAATGCGCGGTGCCCCTGAGTTGACTGAAAGCAGCGCTCCCCGTTTTGGCCGTAAGTCTGGCCGGCGTGGCCAGGGCCGCGATGTCCTGCAGTTGCCACCTCTTTCTATCCGTGAACCGGTTCGCTACGAAGAAGTGACAACCCTGAAAAAGGAAATCAAGGCCTCAAAACACCTTCTGGACGACATGGATATTGCGCTTCACCGATTGTTTGAGACGATGAGGGTCGATGGAGTGGTAGACCTCAAGCCCATTGCTGAGGTCACCAGCAAGATAGTGAGCAGTGTGGTGCGTCAGCCTGATGCCTTACTGTTGTTGAGCCGAACACGCCAGCACGATGATTACGTTTACCGGCATGCCCTGAACACATCGATATGGGCACTGGTTTGCGGCCGACATCTTGGTCTGAACGAGGGACTGTTGAACCACCTGGGACTGGGCTGCCTGCTGTCGCAGGTAGGTAAGAGTGCGCTGCCCAAAGAGCTTCTGAGCAGGGAGGGCAAGTTGGATGCCAGCGAGTACACCCAGTATCGTGAATACGTGAACAAGGGTGTGGAGATGCTGTCGGACAGCGGGCTGTCCAGGGCGGTCCTGAGTGTTGTCCAAGGGCATCGTGAACGGCATAACGGCTCCGGTTTCCCGGAAGGCATCCGTGGCGATCGTATTCCTCTGTTGGCCAAGGTCGCGGGTATTGCCGAATTTTTCGAATCACTGATTGGCCCCAGAGAAGCCGCTGTACCGGTAACGCCGGACAAGGCTGTCGCCCTTTTGTATGAAATGAGGAACATTGAGTTCCAGGACGACCTGGTGGAGAACTTCATTCAGTCAATTGGCATCTATCCAACTGGCAGCCTGGTGGAGCTTTCGGACGGCCAGCGTGGCATGGTGATGTCGCACTCTCCTGAGCGCCGCCTATGGCCGCGCATCATGTTGATGACGGATAGCGACTGCAATCCTTTGAAGTCGGCAAAGATCATCGACCTTGCCCGGTACAATGAGGCCAGGACTGCTGGCGAAGCAGTTACCATTCGGGAGTGCCTACCCCACGGCACAGAGGATCTGGATCCGTCAAGTTATGACGTGACCGGCGCGGACTCCCGATGGAGTTTGAATCGTTTGATCAGCGGATGATCACCCGCAACTGTTTGCGAATCCATCGGTAAGTATCTTCCGGGCGGAAACTGACGACCAGCTCAGATTCTCCGCCCGCGTCTCCTGCAACAAAGTAGTCGATTTCGGCTTCCTGCCAGTTGGTGGCATGAATGGCCACCTGATCCCTTCGCGTGCTGATGGCTTCGATATTGCCTATTTCCGGGGCTCCGGCAATTTGCCGAATGCGCACCGACTGTACTCCGGTATCGCTGGCCGGGTGGCTGGCGACATCTTCATCCAGGTAATAGCGGTTCGACACGGCTGTTGTTATGGCTGTGAGTTCTCGGGAAAGGTAGAACTCCAAGTCGTTCGGCGTTGCGTTGTCTAAGGTCCGGATGGAGTCGAGGATGCGATCACGGGTGCTTTGCAGGTCTTCTCTGTAGGTAACCTGCGGGTCTCGAACGTCTTCGTTTTCCGGCCGGGGGGGCGCCAGTTCTATTTCCTTCAGTGTTGGCGGTTCTTCACATAAAGGATGACCTTCCGGGTAGAAACAGATTTCTGCGAGTAGCTGGTTGGCGGGTGAGACTTCTTCATCGGATGCTGTGAACACCGCTTCGCTGACGCTGAAGTCGATCGGTTCAGACAGGTTGGGCAGGGCGGCATTCAGCTGGCTGATGACTCTTTGCCGGATGTCGATGCCCTGGTCCTTGGGCACGTCTCCCGTCCAGTTGAGGCTCATCAGCAATCGGGTGATATTTCTTAGTTCCGGGTTATCCAGCAGCAACTGCTCTCTGATTGTGTGAGTGCTCAAACCTTCATCGTCGATCACGGGATTGGTCAGGGCGGCTCGAACATCGGGCACAAACTCGAGGGGCGTAACGTACGTCTGGGCGGGAACACCTTGCACGAGGGCCAGGTCACCGACCCATAGACTGAGGGTCTCGCCAGGGTAATAGCGGAATTCGCCTTTGGCATTGGTGCTGCCACGCTGGCTCTGGGTCTGATAGGTCAGTCCGCTGAAGCCGTTGTAGTTTAGCTGGCCGACACTGGTGTCGTTACTGTCGGAACCGCCGTCATCCAGACATCCTGTGAGGGCAAAGGTGGTTACCAGGGTCGCGGACAGTCTGATCAGATGGGCAGATCTCATGGTTGGCGTCGGTTCCCGGTGGGTGGGCGTCACGCTCCAATTGAAGAGTGAGCTCGTCGTTTGTAAGTTGTTGTAACCGAATTATAGGGATGGGATGCCGCGGATATCGGGATACTCGTCGCAGTTTCCGTTTTTGCCCGTGATCCCGATGGCCGGTTATGTACCTTGAAATAGCCAGAGCTGCCACAATCAATAGCACTCTAAATGTTGGCCCCGGTGGATGTTCTTGCTGGGGGTGAGTGCCGCGGAATTCAGGATGGTTTATGACTCACGCTCTTGAGATTGAAGGTCTCATCAAGACCTACGGTGATGGTTTCGAAGCCCTGAAGGGCATCGACCTGCACGTCGCCGAAGGTGATTTCTTTGCATTGCTCGGTCCCAACGGTGCCGGCAAATCCACCACGCTGGGTATTGTCTGCTCATTGGTCAATAAGTCCGCAGGCAAGGTAAGGGTGTTTGGTAAGGACATAGATACCCACTTGTCCGATGCCAAGCTGAACCTTGGCGTGGTGCCCCAGGAATTTAATTTCAATCAGTTTGAGAAAGTCTTCGACATTGTCACCACCCAGGCCGGCTATTACGGCATTCCGCTCAAACAGGCGTCGGTGTCGGCCGAGAAATACCTTAAGAAGCTTGGGCTTTGGGAGAAGCGGGATACACCCGCACGCATGTTGTCCGGCGGTATGAAGCGTCGGCTGATGATCGCCCGGGCCCTGGTCCATGAACCCAAGCTGCTGATTCTGGATGAGCCCACCGCAGGGGTGGATATCGAACTTCGTCGCTCTATGTGGGTCTTCCTTGAGGAAATGAACCGCCAGGGCACCACCATAATCCTGACCACTCACTATCTGGAGGAGGCGGAAGCGCTGTGCCGCAACATCGCCATTATCGATCATGGTCGGATTCTGAAGAACACCAGCAAGAAAGACCTGTTGCAGGAGCTGAGTGTTGAGACCTTCGTGCTGGATACCGCCTCGCCGCTGGCATCAGCACCGGAGCTGGCGGGATTTGCAACTCGCATCGACGGTGAAGGGGCGCTGGAAGTGGACGTGCTGAAGGGCCAGGGTCTGAATCAGGTATTCGTTCAGCTGGACAAGTTGGATATCAAGGTAGTCAGTATGAGAACCAAGGCCAACCGCCTCGAGGAATTGTTCGTTCGCATGGTGGAGGAAAATGCCGAGGAATCGAAAAATAGCCTGGAGGGTGTCGCATGAGGACCCAGGCGTTAGCTACCGCATTCAACACCATTGTGACCCGGGAAATCCGGCGCTTTACCCGAATCTGGGCCCAGACTCTGCTGCCGCCCGCGGTCACCATGACCCTGTATTTCATCATTTTCGGCAATCTCATTGGCTCGCGCATCGGTCAGATGGGCGGGTTTGACTACATGGCATTCATTGTGCCCGGGCTGATCATGATGGCGGTGATCACTAACTCCTACGCCAATGTGGTGTCGTCGTTTTTCTCAATGAAGTTCCAGCGCAGCATCGAAGAGCTGCTGGTGTCACCGGTGCCGAACTGGGTCATCCTGGCCGGTTATGTATGCGGCGGAATGGCCCGCGGACTTGGTATCGGCCTGATCGTCACCCTGCTGTCCCTGGCATTCACCAGTCTGACTATCCACAGCCTGCCGATGATGGTGGTAACGGTGTTTCTGACGTCGGCGCTGTTTTCCCTCGGCGGTTTTATCAACGCTATGCTGGCCACCAAATTTGACGACATCTCCATCGTACCGACCTTTGTGCTGACACCGCTGACCTATCTGGGCGGCGTTTTCTACAGTATCGATATGCTGCCGGAGTTCTGGCAGGGCGTGTCCATGGCCAACCCGATTCTGTACATGGTCAATGGCTTCCGGTTTGGCATTCTGGGGGTCTCGGACGTTAATCCGTTCGTATCTCTTGGTATGATTCTGGTCTTTATTTCCCTGCTGGCGTTCATTGCCCTGAAAATGCTGGCCCGAGGGAAAGGCATCCGTCACTGATTTCAGGAAATTTTATGGCGCTTCACAACGCACCGCTGGGAAAAACCAGCGAATACCCGGACCGGTACGATCCGTCTCTGCTGTTCCCGGTTGCCCGGGACGAGAACCGCCGCCGGATTGGGTTGAACGATGGCCGGTGGCCGTGGTTTGGGGAAGATCTCTGGCAGGCTTGGGAGGTGTCCTGGCTTCGTTTGAGTGGCTTGCCGGCAGTGGCTTGGGCGGAAATCCGGTTTCCTGCCGCATCGCCGTCCATCATTGAATCCAAGTCCCTCAAGCTGTACCTGAATTCGTTCAACCAGAGCGCCTTCTCATCGCCTGAGCAGGTCGCAAAAACAATCACAGACGACCTGTCCAGCGCCTGCGGTGCCGCCGTGCAGGTTGATATGAAGAGCGTGGATGAGCCGGGTGATGCCTTTGGTCGGCCTCAAGGCTACGAACTCATTGACGACGAGCCGGTCAGTGACGTGGTTTATGAGTATTCCCCGGAGTCGCTGAGCGCCGGCGGTGAGGTGGTCAACGAGAAACTGTGTTCGCATCTGCTGAAAAGTAATTGTCCGGTGACGGGGCAGCCCGACTGGGCCACGCTCATGGTCAGCTATACCGGGCCAAAACTTGATCGGGCGGGATTGCTGAAATACGTCGTCAGTTTCCGGCAGAAGCAGGACTTTCACGAACACTGCGTGGAAACAATATTTACGGATCTGATGGCGCGGTGCAAGCCGGAAAAGCTCATGGTGTGTGCCCGCTACACCCGAAGAGGCGGGTTGGATATCAACCCCTGGCGCGCCACCGAGCCTGCCCAGGACAGCGGCGGCAGGCTGGTTCGTCAGTAGCTGCGGGCTAAAGAGAAAGAAGAGAGCGGAAGAGGGTGCGATTGGGAAGGTTTCAGGGCGCGTCTTCTTCCTGACGCAGGCGTTCGGCGGCATCCTCGAGAGCCGCCAGGATGGCCTCCCGTTCTCTCTCGGTCACTTTGTCGGAATCGAGGTACATGGCAAAGCCACTGTGCTCGTGTTCGAGAAAGCTGCGGTGGGGGCCCATGTCCCGCCGGAAATCGACAACTTCGTAGATGGGCACGGGTTTGCCAAAGCCCTTTACCGTAATTTCTCCTTTATCCCGGCACATGATCTTGTCTTTGATGAGCGAGAAGGTCTCGTAGGAAATCAGGATTTCACCGGGGTCGGCCAGGGACTCCAGCCGGCTGGCGAGATTCACTTCCTTACCAATGATGGTGTAGTCCATCCGGTTTTCAGCTCCAAAGTTACCCACGGTGGTATAACCGGTGCTGATTCCCATCCGGATTTGCAACGGCGTCTTGATACCCTGGCTGCGCCATTTTTGACGCATGATCTTCATGTGCTTGCGCATCTCGACCGCCATGGAAACGCAGGCAAAGGCATCTTCTCGCTGTCCGCGGCTGGTGGGGTCGCCAAAGAAAACCATGATGGAATCGCCAACGAACTTGTCGATGGTGCCGCCGTACTTCAGTGCCACTTCTGACATTTCGTTGAAGTAGTGGTTCAGGAGTTCAGTCAGCGCCTCTGGTTCCATTTCCTCCGACAGCTCCGTAAAGCCCTTGATGTCGGAAAAGAACACGGCCAGTTTCTTGCGCTGGGTCTCAAGTCGAACGTCGCGCTCACCCGTGAAAATCGACTGCCAGACCTGGGGGGACAGATACTTGGACAGTTTGTGGGAGAGTGTGATGGATTGTTCGCGCTGATTCTGGATTTGAGTCTTGGCCAGCATCAGCGCCTGTGCCTGCTGGTGCGAATAGTAGGCAGTGAGGCAGATATAAAGGCCAGTGGCGCAAATCGCCAGGATGCTGGTCAGTAGCGGTGACTCTAGCGACTCAGAAGGCCCAACGATGGCGACAGATGCCGCGATGGTGGCGGCCATGAAGATGCTGCCGAGAAACCATTGCCGGATGCCGCCTACAATCAGGCAACTGAACATCAGCATCAGCACTACCGACACTGATGGAATGGCCACCAGTCCGATACAACCGATAAAGGCACCGCCAACCATGCAATCAAAGATCAGCATTTTATGCCGTATACGGGGGGAGTGCTGGAGGAAGGTGCGGTGGGTCAGTGCATGAGCCGCGTGCGGCCAGGTCAGGGCGCCAGCCACCAGCCACAGCAACCATTGCTCGAAGGCGCCCTGGAGCACACCGGTGACTATAATGATAGCGGTCGCGGTATAGGCAAGAATCCGGCCGTTGTAGTCCGGCATAGGGGGAATCACCACCGGGTGATTGTGGTGATCCAAGGCCAATGCGCTGTTGCTGGCGCTGCGCAGCTCCGGCGGTGCGTTGACCATGCTAGAAGCGAATCCGGCCAATGAGCATATCCCTGAACATGACCCAATCGCCCATCAGGCTGTATAGCGGATGCTTGAACGTGGCGGGCCGGTTTTTTTCAAATTTGAAATGGCCAACCCAGGCAAAGCCGTAGCCAATGACCGGCACCAGAAGCAGCCATGCCAGCTTCCCTGACAGCAGTGCCCAGGCTGTGACGATCAGAACCAGCAGGCTGCCCACGAAGTGCAGTCGCCGACACATGATGTCGCTGTGCTCTTCGAGATAGTAAGGATAGAATTCGGAAAAGTTGCTAAACGATTGTTGCTCACTCATGGTGCTGCTACTAAGTTGTTTTTTAATTTTTAGGTAGGCCAGACTACGACTAAAGGTTAACAGTATTAGGTGTAACCCACAATTCACCTGAGCGCCGAACTCTGGCCAAGATTTCGGTTTCCATTATCCGACAGTGAGACGATATGACCGCAGTTAGCGAATTTCTGCTCAACCGGGCGTCTGAGCCCAGGCTGGAGGCGCCGGCACCCGATTCTGCAACTCTGGAGCGCGCCTTCGCCTGTGCCGCCCGAGCGCCTGACCATGCACTCCTGCGTCCGTGGCGCTACCTGGTCATTGAAGGTGAAGGTTTAAAGGCCCTGGGCGACCTGTTTGCCTCGACCTGCGCCAATAACAGTGACGAACAGGCAATTGAAAAGCTGCGTAAGGCACCGCTAAGAGCACCGATGATCATCGTGGGAATTGCTTCCCCGAAACCCCATCCCAAGGTGCCGGAAATTGAACAGATCATGTCCGCAGCAGCCGGCATGAGTTTTCTGGAGCTGGCCCTGCAGGAAGCAGGCTTCGGTGTGATGTGGCGCACCGGGAGTCCGGCCTATCACACCCAGGTACACCAGGGCCTGGGGCTAAGTGAGAAGGAGTCGATCGTAGGCTTTCTGTACACGGGGACCGTGTCATCGGCAAAACCCCCGGTGCCGAGGCCGGAAACTCCCGATTTCGTTCAGCACTGGAACGGCTGAATTGGGCAGCTGATACCTGCCCAATCCCTCGGCCCGCCGGTCGGGGGAAACAGTTTGCCGCTTTCCGGGTGTTGCCTCCCGCCTCAGCCTATATTTTTAACGTGCTCCCTGCCTCAGCCCCCTGTTTCACCGCTCCCTGGCTAGCTTTCACAATTCTGGCATCTGCTTTGCTTTAACCCTGTCAAAGAGCACAACCGGCAATTCCGGCCGGCAGACGAGTGCAGATTTTGGGAGGCAGTATGGCAATTTCATTTGATAACGCACTGGGAGTTCACGCTCAGGCGCTGGAAGCCCGGGTAAAGCGGGCTGAAGTGTTGGCGAACAACCTTGCCAATGCCGACACCCCTGGTTTCAAGGCGCGGGACGTCGATTTCCAGGCGATGATGCAGAAGGCACAGCAGAGCGTTTCCGGATTTGAAATGGCCAGGACGGACGATGGCCACATGGACACGTCCGCAGATTCTGCCGGCGGCGATTTGCTTTACCGCACCCCGCACCAGCCATCACTGGACGGCAACACCGTCGACGCCCAGCAGGAGCAGACCCGGTTCATGCGCAACGCCATGGACTACCAGGCCAGTTTCCAGTTTCTGAGCAGCAAATTTTCCGGGCTGACCAAAGCCATCAAGGGCGAATAAGCCGCAGCGACGCGATTAGCGAAGGAGAGACATCATGTCATTAGGCAGCATTTTTGACATCGCCGGGTCCGGCATGACCGCGCAGTCACTGCGGCTGAATACCACCGCTTCCAACATTGCCAACGCTGAAACGGCCAGTTCCAGCACCGATACCACCTACCGGGCACGCAAGCCGGTTTTTGCCGCCATCCAACAGTCCATGCTCAATCCGGATCAGCACAGCCTTGGGATGCATGGGCAGCAGGGCCCCGGTGCCGGTGTTCGTGTTGAGGGTGTGGTTGAGAGCCAGGCCGATCTGCAGATGCGCTATGAGCCGCAGCACCCTGCAGCCAATGAGGAGGGCTATGTGTTCTACCCGAACGTCAACGTGGTGGAAGAGATGGCCGACATGATGTCCTCGTCACGCAGCTACCAAATGAACGTGGATATCATGAACACCGCCAAATCCATGATGCAGCGCATTCTGACGCTGGGTCAGCAGTAATCTGGTGAGGAGCACGCAATGAGCGCAATTAACGCAACAGACGCTTCAGATGTTCTGAGCCAATACCAGCTCAAGCAACAGAGCGGCGCCGAAGGTAACAGTGAGCTCGGCAGAAACGAGTTCATGGAACTGATGCTGGCCCAGTTGAAAAACCAGAACCCGCTGGAGCCCCAGGACAACGGCGAGTTTATCTCCCAGTTGGCTCAGTTCAGTTCATTGGAAGAAATGCAGAAGCTGTCCAGCAATGTCGATGACGTGGTTGGTCAGTTCCGCTCAACCCAGGCACTACAGGCCTCGGCCATGGTTGGCAAGAGCGTGCTGGCACCGTCTCAGATTGGGGTGCTGGGCGCCGAGGGCGTGGTCGATGGAACCATTGAGGTTCCGGCATCCACCGGTGGCCTGCGGCTTTCGGTTCAGAACCAGCAGGGCGAACTGGTGCGTCAGATTGACCTGGGCAGTAGTCCTGCGGGCGTGCAGTCCTTCAGTTGGGACGGCCAGGACGGCAACGGCAATCAATTGCCGCCGGGGCCCTACCGGATTGTTGCTGAAGCATCCTACCCGGAAGGCCAACAGCAACTGGCGACCATGGTTAGCGCTAACGTCGATAGCGTCTCTCTGGGCCAGGGCGGCTCAGTGACATTGAATCTTGCCGGTATGGGTTCGATCGCCCTGTCCGACGTCAAACAAATCAACTAATACCGGTGTCAGACCAAGGGGTGAATCATGGCGTTTAATACAGGGCTCAGTGGCCTCCGGGCAGCATCGGTGGATCTGGATGTCACCGGTAACAATATTGCCAACGCGAGTACCGTCGGTTTCAAAGGCAGCAAGGCGCAGTTTGGCGACCTTTATGCCAGCGGCTTTCTGGGCGCTGGCAACGGCACCGTGGGCGATGGCGTACGGGTCCAGGATGTTAAGCAGTCTTTCAGTCAGGGTAATGTCAGCTTCACTGATAGTGGTCTGGACATGGCGATCAGTGGCGAGGGCTTCTTCATCCTGAATAACGGTGGCGAGACTCGCTATTCACGGGCAGGGCAGTTCGGCATCGATAAGGAAGGCTTTGTCACCAACAACCAGAATATGCGCGTTCAGGGCTTCACCGCCGATGGCGATGGCAACCTGTCCGGCATCCGTGGGGATTTGCAGGTTTCAACGGACAACCTCGCGCCACGCCGCACCACCAGCCTGTCATCAGACCTGAACCTGGACTCCCGTGAACCGGTACTTGAAACCCGGGTGCGGGATATAGGACCCCTGGCGTTTACCGACGTCTCGGGTGAAACCTTCAATGTTCAGTACACCGACGGTACGCCTGACTATTCAGTTGATCTGACGGCGGCAACCACCGCGCGAGAAGCCGCTGCTACTCTGAATAATGCTCCGGGTTTGAGCGCGTCGGCTACCACCACGGCAACAACGGCTTTGGATGACGGCTACATCACCTCGGCCGGTGCCAGCAACTTTGCCTTCAGTCTCAGTGTCAACGGCGCTCCGCTGGCGCTGGATACCAGCAACATAACATCGCTGCAGGATCTGGTGGATTCCATCAACAACTCCAGTGAAACCTCTATTTCTGCCTCGGCGGTAGATGACGGTTCGGGCACCAACGTACTGCGGATCATTCATAACCAAGGTGACACGCTGACCTACCGATATGACGACGACGGCGAACTGAGTACCAGTTCCGATGCCGATGTCACCGTTCAGGGCGACATCAACGCGACTGCTGATCGGGTGGTAGCCGGCATTGTTGATCCCGCTGATGGTGATTTCGAGACTGCCTTTAATACCTCGCCGATCCGGATTACCAACGAGTTCAATCCCCAGGATCAGCGCACGTACAACCATGCAACTTCCACCACCATCTATGACAGCTTGGGCAACTCCCACGAATTGACCCAGTTCTATGTAAAAGAGCCGTCACCGGGCGCCGGCATTGGTACCAGTGAGTGGTCGGTTTACGTTGAAATCGACGGTGAATTGGTTGCTGGAACCGATACCACGCCGTTCACTGCGCGGTTCGACCAGAATGGTAACCTGCAATCCATCAACGGTGATCCCGCCGGCGAGTTTGTGGTGGACGACTGGGTTCCGAAAGACAGCAACGGTCAGCCTAATGGCGCCGATGGCCCTCCCGCCGCTGGCACTGCGGTTGTGACACCCATTCCCGAGCCCCCAGCGTCGTCCGCGTTTGTGGTTAATCTTTCGGGTACCACCCAATACGGCGCTGCGTTTGGGGTCAATGACCAGCAGCAGAATGGCTATACCACAGGTCGATTGTCTGGGCTGGATGTCTCGGGTACTGGTGTTATCTTTGCCCGGTACACCAATGGCCAGTCACAGTCGTTGGGGCAGGTGGCTCTGGCGTCTTTCAACAACACCAACGGCCTATCGCCGGTAGGGGATACATCCTGGGTTGAGACCTTCGATTCCGGGCAGCCGATTTTTGGCGCACCCGACACCGGCACTCTAGGTTCCATTCAGGCTAGTTCCGTCGAAGAATCCAACGTTGATCTTTCCGCTGAGCTGGTAAACCTGATCATTGCCCAGCGCAACTACCAGGCCAACGCCAAGACCATCGAGACCTCCGATGCGGTCACCCAGACCATCATCAACCTCCGCTAAATACCCCTTGATTAGATTGGCACGACTCCTGCAGGAATACTGACAACAGTCAAAATTCCGGCAGGAGTTTGCCCATGGACAAAGCCCTCTATCTCGGCATGTCTGGCGCCAAGCAAAATATGCTGGGCCAGCGTGCCCATGCCAATAACCTGGCCAACGTCAGTACCACCGGCTTCAAGAAGGACTTCGCGCAAGCCCGCAGTATGCCAGTGTACGGCGAAGCCTACCCGACCCGTGCCTACGCCATGACCGAACGGCCAGGCACCGACATGTCGGCGGGCGCGCTCATGGAAACTGGTCGGAAACTCGACGTTGCCCTGGAAGGCGAAGGCTGGCTGGCGATCCAGAACAACGTCGGCGAAGAAGTCTTCACCCGAACGGGTAGCCTGCAGGTTGATGTAAACGGCCTGATGCGGTTGGCCAATGGCGAGCTGGTGCTCGGCAACGGCGGCCCGGTCGCGCTTCCTCCCTTTGAAAACGTTCAGATTGGTGCTGATGGCACGGTTTCGATTGTGCCGGTTGGCGGCGCTCCGGATGAGCTGGTTGAAGTGGATCGGCTCAAACTGGTGAATCCGCCGCTGGACGTACTGGAGAAAGGGCCGGATGGTTTTATGCGGCGCCAGCCGGACCAGGCTATCGACGGCGTTGAGCCGCCGGATGCCAACCTGCGAGTGGCCACCGGGTTCCTGGAAAGCTCCAACGTTAATGCCGTTGAGGAAATGATTTCCAACCTTCAGCTGTCACGTCAGTACGAGATGCAGGTGAAGGTGATGACCACGGCCAATGAAAATTCCGAAGCGGCGGCACGGCTGTTGCAGAACCTCTGATAACCATTGAAGACCATGGCCTCACGGGCCGAAAGCGGCAAAACATCGCCGCCAATATTGCCCCAGGCAAGGAGAAAAACCATGCATCCAGCACTTTGGGTCAGTAAAACCGGGTTGAGCGCACAGGACACCAACATGTCCACCATTTCCAACAACCTGGCGAACGTGAACACCACCGGTTTCAAGCGTGATCGGGCGGTGTTTCAGGACCTGCTGTATCAGATCAACCGGCAGCCCGGCGGATTGAGTACCCAGAATTCGGAGCTGCCATCAGGCCTTCAGCTGGGCACCGGTGTCCGGGTCGTGGGTACGGCTAAGCAGTTTTCTCAGGGTAACCTGCAGATTACCGAGCAGCCTCTGGACATGGCCGTCAATGGTCGCGGGTTCTTTCAGGTGCAACTGCCGGACGGTCAGGTCGCTTACACCCGGGATGGCCAGTTTCAGCTCAATGCCAACGGCGATGTGGTGAACCCGGACGGCTACGCCCTGGAGCCTGCCATTACCATTCCGGAAAACGCGACGACTGTGACCATTGGCAAGGATGGGACCGTGACGGCGGTAACCGATGATCAGGCTGCCCCAGTGAACCTGGGCCAGATCACGTTGGTGGATTTCATCAACCCACAGGGGCTACAGGCGATTGGCAACAACCTGTTCAAGGCCACCAACGCCAGCGGTGATCCAGCTCAGGGGGAAGCCGGTTTGGCCGGACTGGGCACCATTGAGCAGGGCACTGTGGAAGCATCCAACGTTGAGGTAGTTGAGGAATTGGTCAATATGATCACAACTCAGCGCGCCTATGAAATGAACTCCAAGGTCGTCTCTACAACCGACCAGATGCTTCAGTTCATCACCAACAATATTGGTTAAGTTATGACACACGTCCTCCGAACCAACCTGCTTGAACGAGTGCCTACTTTGGCGCTGGTCGGTGCTTTGATCGTGCTCCAGGGATGCACCGCGATGAGCCGTCCCAGGGCGGTTCCGGACGACCCCCAGTACGCCCCGGTGCGTGCGCAGGCTATGATGCAGAAAGACCCGAACTCCGGGGCGATCTTTCAGAGTTCCCGCAACTACAACTTCTATGGCGACACTACTGCGCTGAACGTGGGTGACGTGCTGACCATCACGCTGGAAGAGTCCACGCGGGCGAGTAAGAACGCGGAAACCAGCATTACCAAAGACAACGAAATCAGCCTGCCTGAGCCGACCGTTCTCGGTAAGAACAACATCGGCCTGAATACCGCGCTTAACCATGAGCGGGATTTTGAAGGTTCGGCCGAGGCGGACCAGAGCAATAGTCTGGCCGGCAACATCACGGTCACGGTGACCGAAGTGCTACCCAACGGCGTGCTCCGTATCCGAGGCGAGAAGTGGTTGTCACTGACCAACGGAGACGAGTATATCCGCCTCACGGGGCTGGTTCGGCCCCAGGACATTCAGCCTGACAATACGGTTGCTTCCAACCGGATTGCCGACGCCCGTATTGCCTATGGTGGCACCGGTGATTTTGACCAGGCCAACCAGATGGGGTGGGTTGCGCGCTTCTTCAACAGTGAGTGGTGGCCGTTATGAGCCTGAAAAGACTTCTGTCCGTGGCGTTGATGCTGACGGTTTGCGCCGCGCCGGTGCTGGCTGATCGCCTGAAGGATCTGGCGCGAATCAAGGGTGTACGGAACAACCAGTTGGTGGGTTATGGTCTGGTCGTTGGTCTTGATGGTACCGGTGACAAGGCTCCGTTCACCAACCAGACCTTCCGAAACATGATGAACCAATTCGGTGTCACTCTTCCGGAGGGCGTGAACCCGAACCTGGCAAACGTGGCAGCGGTGACCGTCAGTGCGACTTTGCCGCCCTTTGCCAAGACCGGTCAGGAACTGGACATTACGGTGTCATCCATCGGCAATGCCGACAGCCTTCGTGGCGGCACGCTGCTGATGACACCGCTGAAGGGCGCCGATAACAACATCTACGCCATGGCCCAGGGCAGCCTGGTGGTCGGCGGATTTGGTGCCCAGGGCCAGGACGGCTCCCGCATCACTGTCAACGTTCCCAGTGTGGGCCGGATTCCTAATGGCGCGACCATCGAGCGTGAGGTGGTATCGCCATTTACCAAGGGCGATACCATTACATTCCATCTTCTGCGTCCTGACTTCACTACGGCTCGCCGTGTGGTAGAGGCCGTGAATGGTCATCTTGGCCCAGACATGGCCTATGCCCACGATGCCACTTCCATTTCGGTGCGGGCGCCCAGGGATCCCTCCCAGCGGGTCAGTTTTTTGTCGATCCTTGAAAACATTAATGTCGATCCGGCCCAGGATGCCGCCAAGGTGGTGATCAACAGCCGCACCGGCACCATTGTGGTTGGACAGAATGTTCAGGTCAGCCCTGCGGCGGTGACCCACGGCAACCTGACCGTCACCATTCAGGAGAATCCGAACGTGGTTCAGCCCAACCCGCTGGCACAGGGCGAAACGGCTCTGGAGCAGGATTCCCAAATTGCCATTACCGAAGAGCCCGCCCGGATGTTCAAGTTTGGGCCGGCGGTCACCCTGAACGACATTGTTCAGGCTGTGAACCAGGTGGGTGCGGCGCCCGGGGATGTCATGGCGGTGCTTGAAGCCCTCAAACAGGCAGGTGCTCTGCGCGCCGAGCTGATTGTGATCTAGGTGTCGTGATGCAGGACTATCAGGTTCAACAGGCTCAGGTTTACACCGATTTCAACGGGCTGAATGCGCTGAAATCCCAGGCTCGTACTGACAAGCAGGCGGCCCTGGAAGAGGTGGCGCGTCAGTTTGAGAGCCTGTTCCTGTCGGAAATGCTGAAATCCATGCGCAAGGCCGGCGATGTGTTCGCTGAAGGCAACTACCTGAACAGCAGTCAGTCTGAATTCTACCGGGACATGTTCGACAGCCAGTTAAGCCTGACCATGGCCAAAGGGCAGGGCTCCGGGCTTGCAGAAGCCCTGGTTCGTCAGCTTGGTGAGCAGACTCCCGGGCTGGCTAGCGATGGCGGCAAGCTGGCGGCCCACAAGGCCGACCTGGCGGATTACGAGCGCAGCCTGCCGGCTTTGTCGACGAAATTGCCGGAACAGTTGGACCAGGTCACTAAAGTGGCACAGCGGGCAGAATCGATGGCACCTTCGATGACATCCCAGGCATCCAAAGCACTGCCTGAACAGTTCGATTCGCCGGAGCACTTTGTTCAAGAACTGTTACCGGTGGCGGAACGGATTGCAGGTGATTCCGGAATCGATCCGAAGCTGATGGTGGCCCAGGCGGCCCTGGAAACCGGCTGGGGCCGCCACATGATCAAGGGGGATGGTAATCAGCCAAGTTTCAATCTGTTCGGTATCAAGGCCGACAGTCGGTGGCAGGGCGAAGCGGTAACCATCACCACCACGGAATACCGGGAAGGTTTGCCTCTGAAAGAGCAGGCGAAGTTCCGGGCCTATCCTGATTACGAATCCAGCTTCCGCGATTACGTGTCGTTCCTGGAGTCGAATCCACGTTATCGCGAGGTGCTGTCCGTGGCCGATCAGCCGGAGATCTTTGCCGACAAGCTCCAGGAAGCGGGCTACGCGACCGACCCCAATTACGGTGAAAAGATCCGCAGGATCATGGGCCGTGATTCACTGATGACACTGTCCATGGACAGTGAGACTAAGGAGTAACGGTTATGGCAGGACTGCTGGGTATTGGCCTTACCGGGATTCTGAGTCATCAGTCGGCTCTGAATACCACGGGCAACAACATCACCAATGCGAACACGCCGGGCTACAGCCGTCAGGAAGTGCAGTTCGAGACCCAGACCGGCCAGCGCACCGGCGCCGGGTCGATTGGTAGCGGCGTCAGCATTTCCAATATTCGCCGGCTGGCCGACGAGTACCTTGTTCAGCAGGTTCGCGAGGACAGCACGCTTTCCGGTGAGCAGGAGGCACTCAATTCCGAATTGACCCGGCTGGACAATCTTCTGGGTGGCGAATCCACGGGTTTGAGTAACGCGCTGAACAATTTCTTCGCTTCCTTACAGAATGCCGCCGAAGATCCAACCTCTTTGCCACAGCGTCAGCTGGTATTGAGTGAAGCGCAACAGGTTGTGAATCGATTCCAAGCGATTAACCAGGAATTCGTGCAGCAGCGGGAGTCGGTTAAGACACAGATGCAACAGGGCGTGAAGGACGCCAACACGCTGCTCAAGAGTATCGCCCAACTAAATCTGGCGATTTCAGAGTCACCGGGCCTCGCCCAGGGGCAAATACCAAATGAACTGATGGATAAGCGTGACGAAAAGCTTCGGCAGCTATCGGAACTCGTTGGTATTAAGGTGTCCGAAAGCGAAGGCAGTCAGGTCAATGTCTCCTTGAGCAACGGCTTGTCCCTTGTCGTGGGCAGCAATGCCGCTCAGTTCGGCACTCAGGAGAGTGAAGAGGATCCCACGCGCTTGTCGTTCACCCTGTCCAATGGCGGGCGGACGGTTAACGTTGATCAGCAAATCAATGGCGGCACACTCGGCGGTCTTCGTCGTTTCGACAATGAAGCTCTGAAGCCGGCTTTTGATGAATTGGGCCGGATTGCCATCGCACTCTCGGACACCATGAACCACCAGCATGAAATCGGTATGGACCTGGAAGGTGATCTCGGCGGGCTGTTCTTTACAGATATCAACTCGCAAGAGGCTCAACGCAGTCGCGTCGTTGCCAATGGGTCAAACCAGCAGCCACAGACTGGCCAGCTGGCGGTTGAAATCACTGACAGTTCGGCTCTGGCAGCTGGCAGTTATTCGCTTCAGTTCAGTGGTGACGGGCGCAGTTTCGAGCTGATCGACAAGGCTACCGGCGAAACGGTTAATCAAGGCCGGTTGCCTGATCCGGTTCAGTCCGAGATTTCCATGCCGGGCTTCAATATTCGCATTGAAGGTGGCGCCTTCAATGCTGGTGACAAGTACTTGATCCAGCCCAGCAGAAACGCCGCTGAAAGTATTGGTCTTGTGGCAAACCGCGAAGAGGACCTCGCTTTTGCCAGTCCGATTCGGGCATCGGCGGGTGACCAGAATATCGGCACCGGTGAAATTGACCAGGGCGTGATGCTCAATGTCAGAAACCCGTTCACCAATTCCCTGTTGCCGGAATTTTCCCAGCAGGGGCAGTTGTCACCGCCACTGGAAGTACGGTTCCGTGACGATGCCGGGACACTGGTTTATGACCTCTACGATGCGTCCAGCGGTGCCCTGGTGCAGTCAGGCGATGCCAGTGCTGTGCCACCGGTCAATACCTTTACGCCGGGGGTGTCGAACAAGCTGTTTCCAGAAGAACCCTCTGACCCGAACTATCGCGGTTTTCAGTTCCAGGTGAAGGGTAATCCCGCGCCGGGCGACAGTTTTGTCATCGAGTACAACAGCAATGGTGTATCCGATAACCGCAACGTCGAGCGCCTGGCTGCACTCGGTACGGCTAACAGTCTGAATAACGGCAGTCAGAGCTTCGCCGAAGGGTATGCCGGGCTGGTCGAGGATATCGGCGTGAAAACCCGTCAAAGCCAGCTTGATCTGGATGCCGGTCAGACTCTTCTCGAGCAATCGACCGCCCAGCGCGAGTCCGTGTCAGGGGTAAATCTCGATGAAGAGGCCGGCAAACTGATCCAGTACCAGGCGGCCTATAACGCCTCGGCACAGGTGATGTCAGTTGCCCAGGATTTGTTCAATACGCTGTTACAGAGTTTCCGGTAATGGAACGGGTAACGGTTGGAATGGCAGCGTGAGGTAATCTGCGATGATTCGAATTTCATCACAACAGGTTTTTTCGGGCGGTATTAATCGCCTACAGGAGCTGAACAGCAACCTGAACAACACCCAGCAACAGATCTCTTCCGGTAAACGCGTCAACACGCCATCGGACGATCCGGTGGCTGCGGCCCGTATCCTGAAACTCGATCAGGAGTTGTCTCGGGTTGAGACTTATCAGCGGAATGTGAATCTGGCGGACAACCGTCTGAGCCAGGAAGAAAGCGCGCTGGAAAATTCGATCGACATTCTCCAGAGGGTCCGGGAGCTGACGGTACAGGCCGGTAATGGTGCGCTGTCGGCAAACGATCGCCGCTCCATATCTTCGGAACTGACTGAGCGCCTGGGGCAGTTGGCCGATGTTGCCAACACCCGTGATGCCTCCGGAGAGTATATCTTCAGCGGTTTCCAGGGATCTCGGCAGGCCTTTGTCCAGGATGCGGCCGGAAGCTGGCAGTACCAGGGCGATGAAGGTCAGCGCGTGTTGGAGATTGATGACGGGGTAACGGTGCCGATCAGTGATCATGGCAAGGGCATTTTTGTCAGTATCCCTAAAGCGATCACCGGCGTTGAGGCTGCAACGAACAGTGCCGGCTCCTACATCTCCGGGGTAGAGCTGACTGATACCGACGCTCTGCAGAGCGCCTTCGGTGGCGCGGTTCCCAACGACATTCGGCTAACCGTTAATGGAGCCGGAGAGGTGGTGGCCGAAAACCCCAACACAATTCCGGCGACAGCGCTGGCGACCAACCCGTCACCCGCGCTGGTGGGTGAAGAGTTCGAGGTTGCCGGTATTCGTGCAACAGTGAGTGACGCCGCTGCGGGGGATGAATTTACCCTGGCCATCAATGACCGGCAGTCGGTGTTCAACACCATCGAAAACCTGATAGCCGGGCTGGATTCGCTGGGCAAAGATAACGCCAAGAGCAGTGCCCAGTTCGATACCCTGATTGCCGATTCGCTCAGCAACCTGGACAATGCCCAGGACAGCTTGTTGGGTAAGCAGACCGAATTGGGTGGCCGGATGAATTCCGTAGAATCCACCAAGAAGTTTTTGGAAGATTCCTCGGTGTACACCAACGAAATCCGTTCGGAATTGCAGGACCTGGATTACGCCGAGGCCATCAGCAATTTGAGTTTCCAAAGCTTCGTTCTGCAGGCGGCACAGCAGTCCTTTGCACAGGTGTCGCAGCTGTCGTTGTTCGACCGGCTTTAAATATTGGCCCGGTCGGGCGTGATCTGTCCGCATGAGTTATTGATTTCATGGGCAAGCTCAGTATAATCGCCCTCTCTCTTCGCTGGCGGCGTGGTGAAATTGGTAGACACGACGGATTCAAAATCCGTTGGGGTAAAACCCGTGGCGGTTCGAGTCCGCCCGCCGCTACCACCTTTTCAGGTGTTCTGGTCCGCTCTGAGACTCTCGCAAAATCATAATAATTGCTCCTGCTGTTCAGGCGAGTTCCATTCCGTGGTAAATTCCGATCTCTTTTTCACAACCGCAGTTGCCTCTTGACAGTCCTTTCCTATGAACGTCTCTGATTTTGACTTTGAATTGCCGGACGAGCTGATCGCCCGATATCCGCTTCCTGAGCGCACGGCCTCCCGCCTTTTGTGTCTGGATGGTATGTCTGGCAAAACCGTTCATCGGCACTTTGCGGATCTTCCCGACCTGCTACAGCCCGGGGACCTGCTGGTGTTCAACGATACCCGGGTAATCCCGGCACGCCTGTTCGGTAAAAAGGAAACCGGTGGCCAGGTAGAAATCCTGGTAGAGCGGGTGACCGGTGACCATGAAATCATCGCGCACGTGCGTGCGTCCAAGGCGTTGAAAGAGGGCCAGAGGGTCATTCTTGAGGACGGTACCAGCCTGTGTATGGCCGGCCGGAATGAGGCGCTGTTCACCCTGGTTTGTGAGTCTGCCGAGCCTGTGCTTGAGGTGCTGGAACGCATTGGCCATATGCCACTGCCGCCGTACGTGGATCGCCCGGACGAGAGCACGGATCGGGAGCGATACCAGACAGTTTACGCCCGAGAGGCGGGCGCCGTTGCCGCGCCCACCGCTGGCCTGCATTTCGATGAGGCCCTGCTGCAAACGATTCAGGACCTTGGGGTTGAGACGACCTTTGTTACCCTGCATGTGGGCGCTGGCACGTTCCAGCCGGTGCGCGTTGATCGTATCGAAGACCATGTGATGCACAGCGAAGTAGTGCAGGTTCCGCAGGCGGCGGTTGACGCTGTCGAGCGTGCCCGTGCGCGCGGCGGTCGTGTCATTGCTGTCGGCACCACGTCCGTTCGCTCACTGGAATCCGCGAGCAGGGGAGGCCGACTGAAAGCCTTCCGGGGTGAGACCGACATCTTTATCAGTCCGGGTTACCGATTTGAGACGGTCGATGCCTTGATCACCAATTTTCATTTGCCGGAATCCACGTTAATCATGTTGGTCAGTGCGTTCGCTGGCTACAAGAATGTTATGGATGCCTACGAAGAGGCGGTGGCGGAGCGATACCGCTTCTTCAGTTACGGCGATGCCATGTTCATCACTTGCCAGGAGCCGAGTCGCGGGATGTTGCTCGGTCCAACCAGTACCACAACCGATTCAAGCTCTGATACCAGCGGGGAATCACTTTGAGCCAGTCCTGTTTTATGTCATTTGAAAAACTCGGGGAAGACGGCCGCGCCCGTCGCGGGCGGCTGAGCTTTCCCCGGGGCAATGTCGAAACCCCGGCGTTCATGCCAGTCGGTACCTACGGCACTGTCAAGGCGATGCTGCCCCGAGACATTCACGGCATCGGGGCCGAAATCATTCTCGGCAATACCTTCCACCTGATGCTGCGCCCGGGCACCGAAGTGATCAAAGCCCACGGCGATCTGCATGATTTCACCCAGTGGGAAGGTCCGATTCTTACTGACTCCGGCGGCTTTCAGGTCTTCAGCCTGGGCGAGATGCGAAAGATCACCGAAGAGGGTGTAACGTTCCGCTCTCCGGTCGATGGCTCGCCGGTAAAGCTGAATCCGGAAATTGCCATTCAGGTGCAGCGTGACCTAGGTTCCGACATTGTCATGATTTTCGACGAATGCACGCCGTACCCTGCAACCGAGCGCGAAGCCAAAGATTCCATGGAGCTGTCGCTCCGCTGGGCAGAGCGCAGCAAAAAGGCGCACGAGGGCAATCCGGCCGCTCTGTTCGGGATCGTTCAGGGCGGCATGTACGAAGGTCTGCGGGACGTCTCACTCGAGGGTCTGACCGACATCGGCTTCGATGGTTACGCCATTGGCGGGTTGTCCGTGGGTGAGCCCAAAGAGGATATGATCCGGATTCTCGACCACTTGCCGCCCAAGATGCCGGAAGACAAGCCGCGTTACCTGATGGGGGTAGGGCGTCCGGAAGACATCGTTGAAGCGGTTCGCCGTGGTGTGGATATGTTCGACTGTGTCATGCCAACCCGGAATGCTCGTAATGGGTACCTTTTTACCTCAACCGGCATCGTGAAAATCCGGAATGCACGACACCGTCACGATACCGCTCCGCTGGATGAGCGTTGTGACTGTTACACGTGTCAGAACTTTTCGAGGAGTTACCTGTATCATCTCGATAAATGTGGAGAAATGCTAGGCTCCCAGCTCAACACTATCCACAACCTGCGGTTCTACCAGAACCTGATGGCTGGATTGCGTGGCGCCATTGAAGCAGGTACATTGTCCGACTTTGTAACCGACTTCTATGCTCTGCGCGGGGAGACAGTGCCGCCGCTGGGCGGTTCCTGATTGTTCGCCAAACACTTTTTTGTAAAACCAACGGAGATATTCAATGAAATCTATCAAGTTGCTCGTAGCCGGCCTTTTGGCAATGATGCCCGCACTGGCTCTGGCACAGGATCCCGCTGCCCAAGGTATGGGTGTGATGGGTCAGGTTATCTTTTTTGCCGGCTTTATCCTTATTTTCTACTTCCTGATCTGGCGTCCGCAGTCCAAGCGCGCTAAAGAGCACAAGGCCCTGATGTCTGGCCTGAATAAAGGTGATGAGGTTGTGACCTCTGGCGGCGTTGCTGGCAAGATCACCAAAGTCACCGACGATTTCATCGTTGTTGAAATTGCCGACAATGTTGAGGTCAAGGTGCAGAAAGTGGCTGTTGCGGCGGCACTGCCGAAGGGCACACTGAAGGACATCTGAGCCGGAGTCCGGCACCGGACGGACTGATTCTTTCTGGCTGAAACACCAAGGCCGGCCCCAGGGGCCGGCTAAAAGGGATCCCATGCTGAATAAGTATCCGCTTTGGAAAAACCTGGTTATCCTGGTCGCCCTTGTGATCGGGTTTATTTACGCCTTGCCCAACCTTTTCCCCGACGATCACGCCATTCAGATTACTGGCGCCCGCAGCAGTACCGAAGTTAACTCAACCGTTCTGGATCGTGCTGTTAAAGCGCTTGAGTCCGAGGGGATCGAGGTAAAAAGCAGTACGCTTCAGGATCGGGATGCCCTGATTCGCCTCACCAATGGCGATGACCAGCTTCAGGCCCGTCCAATCGTCCAGGCCGCCCTAAGCAATGACTATCTGGTGGCCTTGAATATGGCGGCGTCCACGCCTGATTGGCTGAAGAGTCTTGGTGCTGGCCCGATGAAGCTTGGTCTTGATTTGCGCGGTGGTGTTCACTTCCTGCTTGAGGTCGACATGGTCACGGCGGTTAATCAGCGCCTGGAGGCCTTGTCCAGCCAGATCAAGGGTGAGCTGCGTGAAGAACGCATTCGCTACCGCGGCGGCGATGTCGAAGGTGATCGACAGATCGTACTCAGTTTCCGGGACGCGGCCGGGCGTAGTGAAGCCTTTGACCTGATTCGTGCCCAGTACAACCAGTTCCTGATGGACGAGCGCACTGTTGATGGCGAGCGTCAGATCGTGCTGTCGCTGTCTGAAGCAGAGGTACGTTCCATTCAGGAATATGCCCTGGAGCAAAATCTGACCACCATCCGTAACCGGGTTAATGAGTTGGGTGTTGCCGAGCCACTGGTTCAGCGTCAGGGTGCCGACCGGATCATCGTTGAATTGCCCGGCGTTCAGGATACGGCTCAGGCCAAGCGGGTACTTGGTGCAACCGCGAACCTGGAATTCCGCATGGAGGCCCGTCAGGATGCCTCGGCGGGTGAAGTCGAAGAATTCAGCTTTCGTGACAATCCCCAGCGTTCGGCCCGCCTTGAGCGTGACATAATCACGACTGGCAACAACGTCGCTAATGCCCAGCAGGCGTTCGATGAGAACGGTCAGCCTCAGGTCAATATCACTATGGATTCCGTGGGCGGCGACCAGATGAATCGCGCCACCCGCAACGCCATCGGTCGCCGGATGGCGGTACTCTTTATCGAGTTCCGCACAGAAACCGAAAACCGCATGGTTGATGGCGAGCTGACTTCCGTCGACAAGCGCGTCGTAGAAAAGGGCATCATCAGCCTGGCCACGGTTCAGTCGGCGCTGGGCAGCAGTTTCCGTATTACCGGTCTGGACTCCATTCCAGAAGCGGCCGAGCTGGCGCTGCTGCTGCGTGCCGGTGCGCTGGCTGCGCCCATGTACTTCGTGCAGGAGCGCACCATCGGGCCAAGCCTTGGGCAGAAAAACATCGATGCCGGTGTTATGTCGGTGGCGCTTGGTTTTGGTCTGGTTCTGCTGTACATGCTGGTCTACTACCGCGGGTTTGGCCTCATCGCCAACGTGGCATTGTCACTTAACCTGATGCTGTTGATCGCCTGCATGTCGATCCTGTCGGCAACGCTGACACTGCCAGGCATTGCCGGTATCGTGCTCACGGTCGGTATGGCGGTTGACGCCAACGTCCTGATATTTGAGCGGATACGGGAAGAATTGAAGGCAGGGCTACCACCGCAGTCGGCCATTAATTCAGGTTATTCACGGGCATTCGTTTCCATTTTCGATGCCAACATCACCACCTTGCTGGTCGCCGTCATTCTTTTTGCCATGGGCTCTGGCCCGGTGAAAGGCTTTGCCGTGACCCTGTGCCTGGGCATCCTGACGTCGATGTTCTCGGGTCTGATGGTTAGTCGCAGCATCGTGAATTTTGTATACGGCGGTCGCAAGATCGAGAAGTTGTCGATCGGAGGGAAGCTCGCAAATGTCTGAGCACGAGAAGAAACCATTTGATTTCATGGGGTTCCGGAAGCTTGCTTCCGTTCTCTCCATCGCGTTGCTGGTTGCCTCTGTGGTGCTCCTGGCGGTTCGGGGGCTCGATCTCGGCATGGACTTTACCGGCGGTACGTCGGTGGAGATTGAATATGCTGAGGCTCCGGCCCTGGAAGACATCCGGAACACTCTGGACTCTGCAGGATACGATCAGTTTGTGGTGCAGAACTTCGGTGCCGATACCACTGTGCTGGTGCGTTTGGCCGAGGCAGGCAACGATGAACTGGCCGTTGAGGTCACAAAAGCCCTGAAGGCTGACGGTGCAAGTCTTGAGTTGGTGAGCTCGGAGTTTATCGGCTCCCAGGTAGGTGAGGAATTGCGGGAGGACAGTGGTCTTGGTCTGCTGCTCGCCCTGGCTGTGGTGCTGATCTACGTTGGCATGCGCTTCCAGTTCAAGTTTGGTATCGCCTCGGTACTGCCGTTGGCTCACGATGTCATCATCGTGTTGGGTGTATTCTCGCTGTTCCAGTGGACCTTTGATTTGACCGTTCTGGCGGCACTGCTGGCGGTCATCGGTTACTCGCTGAACGACACCATCGTGGTGGCTGATCGCATCCGCGAGAACTTCCGCAAGATGCGGGTGGGTGATTCCTGGCACATCATCAATACTTCGATTCATCAGACCATCAGCCGGACCATCAACACATCCGGGACCACTCTTGTGGTGTTGTTTTCGTTATACCTGCTTGGTGGTGAGGCAATCAATAACTTTGCCCTGGCGCTGATCATTGGTGTTGTGGTGGGTACCTATTCCTCCATCTACGTGTCGGCAAATCTGCTGTTGGCGTTCGGTGTGTCGCGGGAAGATCTCGCGCTGCCTTCGAAAGAAGGCGCCGCTACCGATGAGCAAGAGGAAGAGCCGCCGGAGTGGTTGAACCGCATGTAATCCGTATTGCAGACGTAAAAAAACCGCCATCCCTCAGGGGTGGCGGTTTTTTTGTGGCTGCCTGAAATCGCTTAGCGCGGCAGGCGTCCCCGGAACGGGTGCAGTACTTTCAGTACTTCCCGGAACAGCTTGGGGTTAGCTACGACGAGCTGACGGGCACCACCGGTAGAGGGGTTGCCTGAGAAATCGCCGGTCAACGCGCCGGATTCCATGGCCAGGGTCACGCCCAGGTCAAGATCCACGGTTTCGGGGCGGAAGATGATCGCGGCATCGAGGCTGCCGGCAGACACTCGGGCAATGTCCAGAACCACGCAGCCTGATGTCCGGAACATGGCTGACTCGCTGGCCACCACGGAAGCCATTTCACCCCACAATTGGGCGTCTTCATTCTTCCGGGCCTGATCCAGCAAGTTGGTGGCAATAGCCGCTTGCTTGCTGTGTTTGATTTCAGAGGCGCGAACCCGACGGCTGTTCAGCGCTGCACCGTGTCCACGGCTGGCCGAGTATTCCTCGCCGGTAACCGGGTTGATCACCAGAAGGTTTTCGGTACGGTTGTTGCGCTTTTGCGCCAGGGCCAGGGCGAATTCCGGGATGCCTCGAAGGAAGTTTTCGCGACCCAGAACCGTAAAGACGTGCCAGCTTTTTTCGCTGTCACCCGCATTCGCTTCATTCAGAGGCGCGATGCTGTGGTCCTTGTAGGCCTTTTCGAGTTGCTCCGCAAAATTGTCGTAAATCGACTGCTCGACCCGTTCCAGCTGTTGCCGACGCTCAGCGTCGTCCTTGCCGGTGGGTTCCTGGCGCTCAAAATGGGCTTTCAAATAATCGGACCCCTGACGCGCTACGCGCAGGGCCATTTTTATAGCTGGTTGCATCTGAGTGTTCGTTATCCGGGTGTGTGAAGGGCGGGTATCATAGCAAAAGATCACCCCTCTTGTATGTTTTTTGGCTTAGCAATACCACGGATAGCAATGGATTAGGGCATCTTGGGAGGGGCGATAGGTGTCCGGTTTCTGGTATCATTTCTATTACTATCCACTCAGCTTGGGCCTGTTCGCAATGCACAAACCGGCACTTCCCATCGAAGGCACCGATACATTCGAAGATCAGATCAGAATTGTTCTGGTCGAGACGTCACACTCCGGCAATATTGGCGCGGTGGCCCGCGCCATGAAAAACATGGGGCTTGGCAATCTGTGGCTGGTGAACCCGAGTTCATTCCCCGACGAGACGTCCTATGCCCGCTCCGCCGGAGCCTCTGACATTCTGGATCGCGCGCAAGTGGTGTCATCATTGGAGCAGGCGCTTGGGGACTGTTCCCTGGTGATGGGCACTAGTGCTCGTGGACGCAAAGTGCCCTGGCCGGTGATCGCGCCGCCGGAAGCCGCCGTCGCAGCCGCAGAGAATGCGGTAAACGGGCCGGTGGCCCTGGTTTTTGGTCGGGAGAATCACGGGCTCAGCAACGACGAGCTGCAGCGGTGCCATTACCACATCCATATTCCGTCAAATCCGGACTACAGTTCGCTGAATTTGGCCATGGCGGTTCAGGTCATGTGTTATGAATTGCGCATGCACCACCTGCGTGGTCTTGAAGGTGGCGAAGGAAGCCCCTATTTAAAGCCGATGACCGCGCCGGGCGATCCTGGCTGGGATGTGCCGCCGGCACCTGTCAACGACGTCGAAGGTTTTTTCGGGCACCTTGAGCAAGTTCTGGTAGATGTCGAGTTTCATCGTCGGGATAACCCGCGTCAGCTGATGACGCGTCTGCGCCGGCTTTTTCAGCGCGCAAGGATGGATCAGATGGAAATCAATATCCTCAGGGGCATACTGACGTCGGTGCAAAAGGCCGTGGGTGCCGAAGATAAACGTAAATCAACCGAGGCCGAAGCGAAGGCTGCGGGACAGGAAGATGGCCATGTTTGAACGTTTAAGGGAAGACATCAACAGTGTGTTCCACCGGGATCCGGCCGCCAGGAACACGTTTGAGGTCCTGACCAACTATCCGGGACTGCACGCGCTGCTGTTTCACCGGTTTGCCCACTGGCTATGGGGGCTGGGGTTGAAGTGGATTGCTCGCACGATCTCCACCATTGCTCGCTGGTTGACTGGTATCGAGATCCATCCGGGCGCAACCATTGGCCGCCGGTTCTTTATTGACCACGGCATGGGTGTAGTCATTGGCGAAACCACCATCATCGGTGACGATGTCACGTTGTATCAGGGTGTGACCCTGGGCGGCACCAGCTGGAACAAGGGTAAGCGGCATCCCACCATTGGTAATGGTGTGGTGGTCGGTGCTGGGGCCAAGATCCTCGGGCCCTTTGAGGTCGGGGCAGGGGCAAAAGTTGGCTCGAATTCAGTTGTCACCAAGGCGGTTCCTGAAGGTGCAACCGTGGTTGGGATTCCCGGTCGCATCATCGTCAAGCCCAAGGGCGAGGAGGACGACCAGCGCCGCAAAGAGATGGAAGAGCGGATGGGCTTCGATGCCTACGGCGTGACTGAGGAAATGCCGGATCCGGTTGCCCGTGCAGTGCGGTCGCTGTTGGATCACATGCACGCGGTGGACGATCGGATCGAGAATATGTGCAAGGCGTTGCGCAAGGTTAATAGCGAATATCAGAATGGCGCGTTGCCGCCGTTGCAGGAAGAGGACTTTGACTGCGTGCGCGATGACAGTGATGGCACCCGGGGCTGAATACTTGACTGTTTTAGTGGGTCAATTCATACTCGCTGCTGTGAATCGCGATTCAATCCCATCATGGGGCTGATGTTATGAAGTTGACCACCAAAGGCCGCTACGCCGTAACGGCAATGTTGGACTTGGCTCTGCATGGAGACCAGGGGCCGGTGAGTCTGGCCGATATTTCAGCCCGTCAAGAAATTTCGCTGTCCTATCTTGAGCAGCTCTTTTCTCGTCTACGTAGACAGAATCTCGTGATCAGCGTTCGTGGCCCTGGGGGCGGTTATCGCCTTAGCCGGGAAGCTGGCGCGGTGTTCATTGCGGAAGTTGTGGACGCGGTGAGCGAATCCTTGGATACCACCCGATGTGGTAACAAGGGTGACTGTCAGAAGGGCGAGAAATGCCTGACTCACCACCTGTGGTCCGATCTGAGTGATCAGATCCATCAGTTCCTGAGCGAAATCAGCCTCGGTGACCTGATGGCAAAACAGGAAATCCGCAAGGTTGCGGACCGGCAGAACCAGCGTCAGTCAGACAACGGCTCTGAAACGATCAATACCGAACGCCTGTCCGATCAGGCGCCGGCCTGAAACTATACTCCTTACGCCCATGAATAAGCCCGTATATCTGGATTATGCGGCGACGACGCCCGTTGCGCCGTCTGTCGCTGAAGAAATGGTGAAGTATCTTACCCTGGATGGGGTGTTTGGTAACCCGGCTTCCCGCTCTCACGCTTACGGTTGGCAAGCAGAGGCTGCGGTTGAGTCCGCGCGTCGGCAGGTTGCCGAATTGATCAACGCGGATCCCCGGGAAATTGTCTGGACGTCGGGCGCCACCGAGTCAGACAACCTAGCCATCAAAGGGGCGGTTGCCGGTCGTGATAACCCGCACATCGTTACCTCTATCATCGAGCACAAGGCAGTACTGGATACCTGTAAGTGGCTTGAACAGCATGGGGTTGAAGTGACCTGGCTGACGCCGGGGCCGGACGGCCGAATCCGGCCCGAGCAGGTAACCGAAGCGCTCCGGGGCAACACGGTGCTGGTCAGCCTGATGTTGGTAAACAACGAACTTGGCTGCATTACCGATGTTGCCGGTATTGGCCGCATCCTGCGCGAGCGCGGCGTTCTGTTTCATGTGGATGCGGCGCAAGCAGCCGGGAAAATGCCAGTGGATGTCAGTGCGCTGTCCGTGGACTTGATGTCACTGTCCGGCCACAAGGTGTATGGCCCCAAGGGCGTCGGTGCGCTTTATGTCAGGCGCTCGCCAGATGTACGTATTGAAGCCCAGATTCATGGCGGTGGGCACGAGCGGGGCATGCGCTCGGGAACCTTGCCGACTCATCAGATTGTCGGCATGGGCAAGGCGTTTGCCATCGCCAAAGACGGCCTGGAATCGGAAACGGCGCACCTGGAGCAGCTTCGGGCTTCGTTTCTGCAAGGACTTGCGGACCTTGATGGTGTCACTCTGAACGGCAGTAAGGAGTATCGGGTGCCCGGTATCGTCAATCTGTCGTTCGAAGGGGTTGAGGCGGAATCCCTGATGCTGGGGCTGCGTGATCTCGCGGTATCGTCAGGATCAGCCTGCGCATCGGCGACTATTGAGCCGTCCTTTGTCCTGCGTGGTATCGGCTTGAGTGATGAGTTGGCCCATCGGGCACTGCGTTTCTCCTTCGGCCGATTCAGTACCGCCGAAGAAGCCACCTTTGCAGCGTCCCAAATTGTTGATGTTGTTAGCCGCCTGCGTGCAGTGCGGTAGGCAGTTGGCCCCGGACTGCGTATAATCGCAGGCCTGAATTTTAACCCGAACCTTACTGGAGAAAGATCATGGCAAATGAGCGCACGCTCTCTATTATCAAGCCCGACGCGGTTGCAAAGAACGTAATCGGCGAAATCTACAGCCGCTTTGAAAAGGCCGGCCTGAACATTGTTGCCGCCAAGATGATGCACCTGACCCAGGAGCAAGCCGAGGGCTTCTACGCTGAGCACAAAGAGCGTCCGTTCTTTAACGATCTGGTTGCGTTCATGACCTCTGGACCGGTTGTTGTTCAGGCTCTGGAAGGCGAAGGTGCCATCCTCAAGAACCGTGACCTGATGGGTGCAACTAACCCGAAGGAAGCCGAAGCCGGTACTATCCGCGCCGATTTCGCATCGTCCATCGATGCCAATGCCGTTCACGGCTCCGACTCTGCAGCGTCTGCAGAGCGTGAAATCGCGTATTTTTTCAATGACAACGAGATCTGCCCGCGCGGCTGATTTTGTTGATCGGGGGTGGCGCTGCCACCCCCGAATTGGTTATTTGATCGAGGTTATAAGATGACAGCGGCCGCTGAAAAAACGAATCTTCTGGGGATGCCGAAAGCAAAACTTGAGGCTTTCTTTGAGTCCCTGGGCGAGAAACGTTTTCGTGCCACCCAAGTTTTGCAATGGATTCATCAGCGTGGTGCCGATGACTTCGATCAAATGACCAATATGAGCAAATCTCTGCGGGAGAAACTGAAGGAAGTGGCAGAGATTCGTGGACCCGAAGTTGTCTACGATGAGACGTCCAAAGACGGCACCCGTAAGTGGGTGATGCGCATGGACAACGGCAACAATGTTGAGACCGTCCTGATTCCGGATGGCGAGCGTGGAACGCTGTGCGTGTCGTCACAGATTGGCTGCAGCCTTGACTGCACTTTCTGCTCCACCGGTAAACGCGGCTTCAACCGAAACCTGACCGCAGCAGAAGTGATCGGTCAGGTGTGGGTGGCAAGAAAGGCGTTTATGCCGTTCGAGCCCGGTCCGGACCGCCCGATTACCAACGTGGTGATGATGGGCATGGGCGAGCCGCTGCTGAATTTTGACAACGTTGTCGATGCCATGAACCTCATGATGGAAGATCTGGCGTACGGCATCTCCAAACGTCGCGTGACGCTGAGTACCTCTGGCGTTGTCCCTGCACTTGATCGCCTGGCTGAGGTTACTGATGTTTCATTGGCGATTTCACTGCACGCGCCCAATGATGAGTTGCGTAACAAGCTGGTCCCGCTCAACAAGAAGTACCCGATAGCTGAGCTGTTGGCCGCGACCAAGCGCTACTTTGCCAGGCTGCCGGACAAGCGTAAGGCGACTATTGAATACACGGTTATTGAAGGCATGAACGACCAGCCGGAGCACGCCCATGAACTGGCGGTGCTGCTGAAAGATCTGCCATGCAAGATCAACCTGATTCCGTTTAACCCGTTCCCGGAAAGCGATTTCCGTCGGCCGAGCATGAACGCCACTCGCCGGTTCCAGAAGGTGCTGAACGAGGCCGGGCACATTGCAACCATCAGAACGACTCGTGGCGATGACATTGACGCCGCGTGCGGTCAGTTGGTGGGTAAGGTTGAAGACAGAACTCGACGGAGTCAGCGATACATCGAAGTGCGTCAGGTAAATCCCTGAAACGGAACTGACAAAAAATAAACAGTAACGAGGAATGCAAAACTGTGACCTATAGATCAACGAGCTGGCGTTTGTCTGTGATAGCGGCCCTGACGTTGGTCGCCTCATTGGTTACAGGTTGTGTCACCACTACCGATAGTCGGTTCTCCCGCGAGGCGGACCGGCAGGAAGCCATAGCTGATTACGTCCAGCTGGCCACGGCCTACATCGGGCAGGGCAACCTTGAGCGAGCCCGTCATCACCTTGAGCGCGCTCTGGATCTCGATTCCGACAGCGCCGGTGCCTTGGCCGCCATGGGCCTGATCTACAACGCTGAAGGCGAAGCCGCGTTGGCCGAGAAGAGCTTCAAGCGAGCGATTTCCTCGGATTCTGATTACACCCGCGCCCGGGTTTACTACGGTGCATTTTTGTACGGTCAGGGCCGAATGGAGGAGGCCGTTGGTCAATTCCGTTTGGCCGCACGCGATACCGAATACAAAGATCGGGGCTCGGTGTTCTTTAATCTGGGCATGACTCAGGAGCGTTTGCAGGACGTGGAGGGTGCCACGGCGTCCTACCGCAGAGCCGTTGAACTGACCCGGGGCGACGCCCGATCACTGCTGGCGCTCTCACGGGTGCTGGCAGAGCAGGGCGACTTCAATGCTGCGTCGCGCTATTACTCCCGCCTTTCAATGATGATGCAGAAAAACGATCGCCTGCGGCATTCTCCGGAAAGCCTGCTGACCGGTATTCGCATCGCCCATCATTTGAATAACCGAAATCAGGAAGCCAGCCTGGCCCTGCAGCTCAAGAATAATTACCCGGAGTCAGTCGAATATCAGCAATATAAGGCACTGATGTCCAATGGCGATTGAAGAAAACCTAGATGTAATGACAAGCGATCCAGTGGGCCTGCAGTTGAAGCGGGCACGTGAGCAGAAAGGATTGAGTGACAGCGAGGTCGCCCAGGCCCAGCACTTGCGGCCCGCCGTGATTCAGGCGATTGAGGCCGGAGAATACGGCCAGGTTGACAGCGAACTGTTTCTGAAAGGGTATGTCAGAGCTTATGCCCGCCAGGTGGGACTGGACGATAACAAGATTATTGCCGATCTGGACCGCGAGCTGGAGCCACTGCGACAGAAACGGGAGCAGGAAGTTGAAGCCAATCCTCTGGTCGACATTGAACGTCGGCGCCGGAGAAAGCGCCGCCTTGCCAAGGTGGTGTTGCTGCTGAGTGTGGCAGCGCTGGCCGGTTACCTGGTGTTTGCATTCGTCCTGCCGGAGTCAGACATGACAGCACCGGCGGAATCAACAGAGGCGCCGGTAACGGAAGAATCGCCGGAGGTCGACTCCGAACAGGCGGTTGCAAGTGAAGAACCTTCCACTCTGGCGTCGCAAGTGCCTGCAATGCCAGTGGTTGAAGAACCGGAAGCTCCCCAGCCTGAGGCGGAGATCGTCGAAGAACCGGCAACTGATCCGGTGATGGACAGCGCCGCGGACGATAGCGTGCCGGTTGCGCCGATCGAGACTGGTTCGGTAGCCGCACCGGCCACGGAATCGGTAATCCAGGCGCCTTCGGAGCCGGTGGCGGTGACAGAAACCGGTCGGCTGCAGATCAGTTTTCGCGCTGATTGCTGGGTTCAGGTTAGTGATGCCGACGGCGAACGACTGGTAAACTCTCTGCAAAGGGACGGTGACCGGATCGATGTGTCCGGTGATACTCCGTTCAGGGTAGTGATCGGTGCGGTAAGCGCGGTCGATTCTATCCGTTTTCAGAACGAGCCTGTGGATATGGGCGATTTTCGCGTGGTCAACAATCGCTCAGAATTCACCCTGGCGAATTGAAACTTGATGAACTTATTGATATCGGTCAGCACTCCATGAAGCACGAATCCCCGATCGTTAGACGCAAATCCCGCCAGATCATGGTGGGCAATGTACCTGTTGGTGGTGATGCGCCGATTGCGGTTCAGAGCATGACCAACACCAACACCCTCGATGTGAACGCCACCGTTGGCCAGGTCCGGGCGCTGGAAGAGGCCGGTGCTGATATCGTGCGTGTGTCGGTACCGTCAATGGATGCTGCTGAAGCCTTCGGCAAGATTCGCGAGCAGGTGTCAGTTCCGTTGGTTGCGGACATCCATTTTGACCACAAGATTGCACTTCGGGTGGCAGAACTGGGTGTCGACTGCCTTCGCATTAATCCCGGCAACATTGGTCGGGAAGACCGTGTGAGTGCCGTGATCAGCGCTGCCCGCGACCGCAACATTCCCATTCGTATTGGTGTTAACGCCGGGTCCCTGGAAAAGGAACTGCAGCGTAAGTATGGCGAGCCAACCGCAGATGCTCTGGTTGAGTCGGCCATGAGACATATCGACATTCTCGACCGTCACGATTTTCAGGACTTCAAGGTGAGCCTCAAGGCTTCCGAGGTATTCATGACCGTGGCGGCCTACCGTAATCTCGCGGCGCAGATTGAACAGCCGCTGCACCTGGGGATCACCGAGGCCGGTGGCTTCCGCTCAGGAACGGTGAAATCCTCGATTGGGCTGGGCATGTTGTTGATGGATGGCATCGGCGACACCATCCGGGTTTCCCTGGCTGCTGATCCGGTTCAGGAAGTGAAAGTCGGATATGACATTCTCAAGAGCCTTCGTCTCCGTAGCCGCGGCATCAACTTCATCGCTTGCCCGAGCTGCTCCCGTCAGAACTTTGATGTTATCCAGACCATGAACGATCTGGAGGCGCGTCTGGAAGACGTGAATACGGCCATGGATGTTGCCATCATTGGCTGCATCGTGAATGGTCCGGGCGAGGCCAAGGTAGCTGACATCGGCCTGACCGGCGGCAGCCCGAAAAACCTGTTTTACATGGCGGGTAAACCGAATCAGAAGCTCGACAATGCGAACCTTACCGACGACCTTGAGCGCCTGATCCGAGAGGAAGTGGCGCGGCGCAAGGAAGAGGAAGACGCTATCATTGCCCGCTCAGGAAACTGATAGCACACGGTTTTCCGGCACCATCATCCAGACACACGTTTAAGGGTTTAACTTGGCTAAGATTCAGGCAATTCGCGGGATGAACGATATCCTGCCGGAGCAGACGCCCGTTTGGCAGTTTGTTGAGGGCAAAGTACGCAAGGTTCTTGCCCAGTATGGGTACCAGGAAATTCGTATGCCCATTGTCGAGCAGACCGATCTGTTCAAACGCTCCATCGGAGAAGTAACCGACATCGTCGAAAAGGAAATGTACACCTTCGACGATCGCAACGGGGACAGCCTGACCCTGCGCCCTGAGGGCACGGCCGGCTGTGTGCGAGCAGCCGAAGAACACGGGCTTCTGTTCAACCAGACGCGCCGACTCTGGTACACCGGCCCCATGTTCCGGCACGAACGTCCGCAGAAGGGGCGCTATCGTCAATTTCACCAGATTGGTGTCGAGTGTTTCGGCATGGCCGGGCCGGATATCGACGCCGAGCTGCTGATACTGACAGCCCGCCTGTGGCGTGAGCTGGGATTGGCGGAGCATACCCGCCTGGAAATCAACTCCATTGGCACGTCAGAGGCCCGCAAGGTCTACCGACAGGCCCTGGTGGAGTACCTTAGCCAGTACAAGGCGGACCTGGACGCCGACAGTCAGCGTCGCCTGGAGACAAATCCGTTGCGGATCCTCGACAGCAAGGACCCGGCAACACGCAGCATTCTGGAAAACGCCCCGAATCTTGACCAGTACCTGGATGACGATTCCCGCGCCCACTTTGACCGTTTGCGCGAGCTGCTGGACGCAGCTGGGATCGAATACACCATTAATCCTGCACTGGTTCGCGGTCTGGACTATTACGGCAAGACTGTCTTTGAGTGGATCACCGACAGCCTTGGTGCCCAGGGCACGGTCTGTGCCGGTGGCCGTTACGACGGTCTGGTGGAGCAGCTCGGTGGAAAACCTACCCGTGCCGTTGGCTTTGCCATGGGGCTTGAGCGCCTTATTCTGCTGCTCGAGACGCTCGACCTGATTCCCGAGCATGTGAACAACAACGCCGACGTCTACGTCACGGCTATGGGAGACGGCGCCCTGGCGTCGGCGCTGGCATTGGCTGAGGAGCTGCGGGCTGAACTGCCGAATGCGGTGATTATTTCCCACTGCGGCGGCGGCAGCTTCAAGAGCCAAATGAAAAAGGCTGACAAAAGCGGCGCTCGCTATGCCATCATCCTCGGCGAGAACGAAGTGGCCAACGGCCGCGTGGGGTTGAAACCCCTGCGTTCGGATGAACTCCAGCAGGATCTGGCGCGGGATGAGCTGGCCTCGTCACTGACTGCCGCTCTCAAACACTGACGTTTACTAAAAATAGCAACGAATTCGACTACAGGAGTCATCATGGCTGAACTGCGCACCGAAGAGGAACAGGTCCAGGCGATCAAAGACTGGTGGAAAAAGAATGGTAGTTCACTGCTGATCGGTATCGGCGCCGCACTGGCGATCGTGTTCGGCTGGCAGGCCTGGCAGAACCATGAAGCCCAACAGCGCACCGAAGCCGCGAACCAGTTCGCCAACCTCTTGAATGCTTTCAGCGACCAGTCTGACGAAGCCAGCGGTGAAACCGTAGCCTTCGTTGCCCAGACCCTTCGTGAGGACTACACCGATAGCGCCTACGCGGTCTACGGCAACCTGATCCTGGCCCGTCAACAGCTGATGGCTGGGGAGTCTGAAGCCGCTATTGAAGCGCTAAAATGGGCGCTTGAGAAGAGTGGCGAGCAGCAGGCACTGACCCTGGTTGTGCGCAGCCGCCTGGCCCGCGCCCAGTTTGATGCCGGTCAGTACGACGAAGCACTGGTTACCATCGATGAGGCGGCCGAGGCAGACAGCTTCAATGCCATTTTCTCGGAACTTCGGGGTGATATCTTGCTGGCACAGGGTGATCGGGACGGTGCCCGTGACGCCTATCTGGCCGCACGAGAGCAGAGTCAGCAGGGCCGCAGTGGCATCCTTGAGCTGAAACTGTCTGATCTTGGTGTAGGGGAGGATGCCTGATGCGGATGTCTCGCACCGGGTGTGTTCGCGGGCTTCTCGCCACTGGGATGCTGACCGTCATCGGGTTGGCCGGGTGTAGCACCACGGATACCTTCGAGCAGCCGGCGCCGGTCCCGGAAATTGAAAGCTCCGTTGAGTTCGATCAGGTTTGGAGCATGTCCGTTGGTGACGGTCATGACGGTGAATTTCTTTACCTCACGCCCCTGAATACGGGCGAGACTCTGTATGCAGCCTCGGCTGACGGTGAAGTGTACGCGGTGCAGGCCGAGAACGGTAAGGTGCTTTGGCAATCAGAGTTGGAGGATCGGATCTTCGCCGGTGTTGGCGGCGACAACGACCGTCTGTACCTGACCACTCGAGAAGCCGATCTGCTGGCGCTGTCCCGTGAAGACGGATCCGAGCTTTGGCGGGCTTCACTGCCGACAGAAGTGCTGGCCACCCCGCAGTCCAATGGACGTCTGGTGGTCGCTCAAACCACCGACGGTCGGGTACTGGCCTTTGATGCGACTAACGGTGAGAAGGTCTGGCAATACGACGGCGTTGTGCCTGTGCTTTCCATGCGGGCCGCTGCGGCTCCGCTGGTCGGAGGCGATGTAGTGATTGCCTCGTTTGCCAACGGCAAGCTGGTGGCACTCAGTGCCGAGGCCGGTCAGCCGTTATGGCAATACGAAGTGGGTGAACCCCAGGGCCGTACCGAACTGGAGCGCCTGGTAGACATCGCAGGCCAGCCGCTGGTGATTGATTCAGCCATTCTGGTGGTAGGTTATCAGGGCAAGTTGGCCCTGGTGGATATCCGGACAGGTCAGGAAATCTGGAGTCGTAAAGCCTCCAGTCTGTATTCGCCGATGATTGGCGACGGCAATATCTATCTGGCCTCCGCCAATGGCGAAATCGTAGCCCTTCGTGGATCTGATCGCCGTGAGCTTTGGCTGCAGGATCGTCTGGCCTGGCGTCAGCTGACACAGCCCATGGTGGTGGATGAGTACCTGGTGACCGGTGATTTCGAGGGTTATCTGCACATTCTGGACAGCAAGGACGGCAGTCTGCAGGGCCAGCTTGAATTCGATGATGAGGGTATACGCGTACCTGCACAACGCTTGCGCAATGGTAATCTGCTGGTCTTTGGCAACAGCGGTGATATGGCGGTGTTTGAACTCCGTGCCGTTGAGTGAAATTCTCCAGCCTGGCGACGACGCCGGGCTGTTTTCCTTTTTTTGTAGCGATCTATTATGACCCCAGTAATTGCCCTTGTCGGCCGCCCAAACGTAGGCAAGTCGACGCTTTTCAACCAGATGACCCGATCCCGGGATGCACTGGTCGCGGATTTTCCCGGCCTTACCCGCGATCGCAAGTATGGTGAGGGTAACTATGAGGGTCAGCGTTTTATCGTCATCGATACCGGCGGCCTGACTGGTGACGAAGAAGGACTCGATGCGGAAATGGCCCGACAGTCGATGCAGGCTGTGGAAGAAGCCGACATCGTTCTGTTCCTGGTAGATGGCCGTGCCGGTTTGACCGGCGGTGATGAGACCATTGCCAACCACCTGCGCCGCTCCGGCAAGCAGGCGCATTTGGTCGTCAATAAAACTGACGGCCAAGATCCTGATATTGCCGCTGCGGATTTCTACAGCCTGGGTTACGAATCCACTTTCCTGATTGCGGCCTCCCATAACCGGGGTATCCGGTCGATGCTGGAATTATTGCTGCCATCAAAGGAAGAGCGTGAAGCTGCCGATCGCGCGGACAAGTACCCGGGTATCCGGATTGGCGTGGTCGGGCGTCCAAACGTGGGCAAATCGACGCTGGTCAACCGCATGCTGGGTGAGGACCGGGTCGTGGTCTACGACATGCCGGGGACTACCCGCGACAGTGTCTACATCCCTTACGAACGCCAGGGGCACGAATACACCCTGATCGATACCGCCGGGGTTCGTCGCCGGAAGAACGTTCGGGAAACTGTCGAGAAATTCTCCATCATCAAAACCCTGCAGGCCATTGATGACGCCCACGTGGTCATTCTGGTGATTGACGCGAGGGAAGGACTGGTTGACCAGGATCTGCACCTGATTGGCTTCGTTCTCGATGCGGGACGATCTCTGGTGGTCGCGGTGAACAAGTGGGACGGCATGGATCCCGACGACCGGGCCAAGGTTAAGGAACAGGTTCGGCGCCGACTCGACTTCCTGGACTACGCCGACAAGCATTACATTTCGGCGCTGCACGGCTCCGGTGTCGGGGTGATGTACGATTCGGTTCAGGACTGCTATGAATCCGCCATGGCCAAGTGGCCCACCAACCGTCTGACCGCGATCCTTCAGGACGCTATTGCGCAGCACCAGCCACCGATGGTTCATGGGCGGCGGATCAAGCTTCGTTTCGCCCACCAGGGTGGGTCCAACCCGCCTGTTATCGTAGTCCATGGCAACCAGGTGGATGCGTTGCCGGGCTCCTACAAGCGCTATCTTGAAAATACCTTCCGCAAAGTCCTGAAGGTGACGGGCTCGCCCATTCGCTTCGAATTCAAGTCGGGCGAAAACCCGTTTGCCGGTAAGGTAGATCGCCTCACGCCGCGCCAAAAGGTAAAGCAGGACAACGATCTGAAGAAGGGTCGGCGGATCAAGAAAACCCGCCAGAAAAGCCTCAAGCGCTGAGTGGCCAGGGGCTGGGATCAGCCCCCCTTAGCGTCCTCAACCTGTTTGGCCTGGACTGCGGTCAGGGCGATGGTGAAGACAATGTCTTCCACCAGCGCACCCCGAGAAAGGTCATTGACGGGCTTCCTCAGGCCCTGGAGCATTGGCCCGATACTGACAACATTGGCACTGCGCTGAACCGCCTTATAGGTGGTGTTGCCGGTGTTAAGGTCAGGGAATACAAACACCGTTGCCTTGCCTGCCACCTTGCTGTCTGGTGCCTTGCTTTTTGCCACGCTCTCAATCGCCGCTGCGTCGTATTGCAGGGGGCCGTCGATGAGCAGGTCCGGTCGACGCTGCTGGGCTATCCTCGTCGCCTCACGTACTTTCTCCACGTCCTGTCCGGTTCCGGATTCCCCGGTACTGTAGCTGATCATCGCGACCACCGGCTCGATGCCAAAGGCCTCGGCTGACTCCGCGCTCTGAATAGCAATGTCTGCCAATTCCTCAGCATTTGGGTCTGGATTAATGGCGCAATCGCCGTACACCACGACCTGCTCGGGCAACAACATGAAGAACACCGACGACACCACTCGGGCGTGGTCGTGGGTCTTGATCAGTTGCAGGGCTGGCCTGACCGTGTTGGCAGTAGTATGAACGGCCCCTGAAACGAGGCCATCCGCTTGGTCCTGGGCTACCATCATGGTGCCCAGGACCACATGATCTTCCAACATGGCTTCGGCCATATCCGGTGCCAAGCCCTTGTGTTTGCGCAATTCCACCATGGGTGCGATGTAATCGGCCCGCACGCTGGCCGGGTCGATTACCTCGATGTCGTCGGGCAATGTTAATCCCTGTGAGCTGGCCACGTTTCTGATTTCGCCCGGGTTGCCAAGCAGCACACAACGAGCCAGGCCGCGCTGGTGGCAGATAATGGCTGCCTGCACGGTCCGGGGTTCGTTACCTTCCGGCAGCACGATCCGTTTGTTGGCGCGTCTGGAACGTTCCGACAACTGGTAGCGGAAGGCAGGCGGCGAGAGCCGGCGCTGGCGCTGGACTTTCAGGTGATTCTGAAGCCAGTCGGTATCGATCTGCGTGGCGACGGATTCCATGGCTCTCTCGATGCGATCGGGATCGTCCACCGGAATCGCAGAGGATAGATTTGCCAGCATGTGCGCGGTTTCATAGGTGTTGGTGTCTGAGGCCAGCACCGGCAGCCCGGTGTCCAGGGCGCGGCGACACAAATCAATAATACGAGAATCGGGCAACAGCCCGCCGGTCAGCAACAAGCCGGCCAGGGGCACTCCGTTCAGAGCCGCCACAGCCGTGGTGACCACAATATCCTCTCGATCCCCGGGAGTGACCAGTAGTGTACCGGGCTTGAGGGTGTCGGCCATGTTCCTGATCGACCTGGCGACGACGGAAACCGATTGCACCCGGCGACTGTGCATCTGGCCCTCGTTCAGAATTTGTATGTCCAGCTCTCGCGCAAGGTCTGAGACACGGGGCGCCAGCAACTCCGGCTGCCAGGGGATTTCCGCGAGCAACTGGAATCGGTTGTCGCTGAATACCTTGCATTCGCTGCGGTAATGGGCGGGGGATGTCTCTTCGTCAGTGCGTCGTTGGAGTGAGAGCCCTGAGAGCCCGTCCCGTTCCGGTTCGCCAACCTTGTTCAGGATTACGCCGATTACGTCCGGGTCTGAGGGATCGGCAAACAGCCGCGCAGAGAAGTCGAGTTCTTCATCCAGAGCCGCCGGGTCACTGCTCTTCGGTGAGCTGACGAGGATGACGTCAGAGCCCAGATTTCGAGCGACTTCGACATTCAATCGGGCGATGTAGGCTTCGGTCAGATCTGGAACCAGACCCTCAATGATGACCACGTCCACATCCTGTGCAACTTTCTGATATTCGCCAACGATGGTTTCCATCAACAGATCGGACTTGCCGCGATTCAGAAGGTGCTGGGCCTCTTTAAGTGTTACGGGGTCAGGTGGCTGGAGGTGGCTGCGGGCGCGAATAAACTCGACGGAAGTGTCTTTGCCGTTGTTGTGCAGCGTCTCGCCCCGATGAGCAGACTGCAGGAACGGCTTGTAGAAGCCGACACTGACGCCAACCCGCTCCAACGCTCGTAACAGGCCCAAACAGACGGAGGTCAGACCGGAGTCCAAGGACGTCGGGGCGATAAACAGACTTTTTGCCATATAGAGATTCCTGGAATTGAAAGGATTACACCGGGCTGCTGGTGGCAAGCCGGGACGCCTCCCTCGCGATCACCAACTCTTCATCGGTGGGAATGACCAGGACGGGGAAACGGGAATCGCTGCTCTCAACCCGACCCTGGCTGTACGCCCCGTGGGCTTCATTCAGTTCACTGTCGATTTGGAAACCCATTAATCGGAGATGGCTGAGAGCCTGTTGTCGGACTCGGGCACTGTTTTCTCCAATCCCGCCGGTGAAGACCAGGGCGTCGAGCGAGGTCAGTGAGGCCATCATTGCGCCAACATACTTGGCCAGGCGGAAGCAAAAGATGTCGATGGCCAGGGCCGAGGGCTCGTGGCCATGGTCGGCGAGATCGCAGAGGGAGCGCATGTCGTTGGTCTGGCCAGACAGCCCCAGCAATCCGCTCTTCGTGTTCAGAACCTCGGTGATTTCTTCCGCGGAAATACCCTTGTCAGCCAGAAAGTCGAACAGGCCGGGATCCACGTCACCGCTGCGAGTGCCCATTACCAGGCCTTCCAGCGGGGTTAATCCCATACTGGTATCGACACTGATGCCATCCCGGATCGCTGTAATGCTGCAGCCATTGCCAAGATGGGCTGAGATAATGGATGTGGTTGCGGGCGTTCGTCCCAGTCTCCGGGCTGCCTCCTGGGCCATGAAAAAATGACTGGTGCCGTGAAATCCGTAACGCCTGACGGCCCAGTCTCGATAGTAAGCCTCGGGCAGGGCATAAAGAAACGCTCTGGCCGGCAGTGTTTGGTGAAACGCGGTATCAAAGACCGCAACCTGTGGCACGCTCGGGTACAGGCTTCGGGTTGCTGCGATTCCGGCGAGGTTCACCGGGTTGTGCAAGGGCGCCAGGCTGGCGCAGTCCTCAATGGCGGCGATGCTCTCGTCATTGAGTAAGGCTGCCTCACGAAACGTTTCCCCGCCGTGGACGACCCGGTGGCCAATAGCGATTGGATCGTTTGCCATGATGGCTTGATCCTTTAGGGCGTTAATCAAGGTGCTGAGGGCAGTTTCATGGGAAGCGCCGGAGGGCAGTTGCACCGGCTGTTCGCTCGCGCTGATTCGAGCAAAAGCATCGTTACTGTTCAGTCGTTCGGCAAGGGCGGAAGCCTGCTTGCGGTGTCGACTGTCAAAAACAGCCAGCTTCAGCGAAGAGCTGCCGCAATTGATAACGAGTAGGTTGGCATCCATGGTTCGATGGGTCCTGATCGATCAGATCTGTACGCGCTGGTTGGTCTTAAGCCATTCTTCAAATTCGGTGGCCGGAAGCGGACGGCTGTAGAAATAGCCTTGGGAGAAATCACACCCTTCGGCTTTCAGGAAGTGGGTCTGGGACTCATCTTCAACGCCTTCGGCAATCACGCGCAGTCCCAGGCTATGCGCCATGTTGATAATGGCCCGAACCAGTGACGCGTCCTCCGGCTCTTTCATGACGTCCTGCACAAAGGATTTATCGATTTTCAGGGTGTCGAAGGGGTAGCTCTTCAGGTAGCTAAGCGCTGAATACCCGGTGCCAAAGTCGTCAACTGACAGTCGAATCCCTTCCCGGTCCAGCAGACGAAGGATTTCGGCGGTTTCGATGGAGTTGTCCAGGATCAGCCGCTCGGTGATTTCCAGTTCCAGCTGTTCAGCAGCCAGGCCACTGTTTCCAAGCGCCTGCATTACCGCATCGGTAAAGTGCGGGTCCCGGAATTGGCGAGGCGACACGTTCACCGAAACGCCGATGTTGCGTCCGGTGATGTCTTTCCATTCGACGGCGGTTTTGCAGGCCTCCTCCAGCACCCATTCACCGATGGGGATAATCAGGCCGGTTTCTTCAGCCAGGGGAATAAAGCGGTCCGGCATGACCATGCCCATGGCGGGATTGTTCCAGCGCAGCAGCGCCTCGACCGCAACCAGATTGCCGGAATCGGTATGAACAATGGGCTGGTAGTAGAGTTCAAGCTCCTTGAGCTCAATTGCCCGGCGCAGGCGCGACTCCATTTGCAGGCGCTCATGGGAAACCTCGGTCATTTCCGGGGTGAAATGGGCGTAGGCACTCTTGCCCTTGTGTTTGGCCTGGTACATGGCGGCGTCGGCGTGCTGGAGCAGGGTGCCGCTGTTGTCGGAGTCAACCGGAAACACGGCGATACCGATACTGGTGGTGATGAACACTTCCTGGCCGTTCAGGATATACGGTGGCGAAAAGGTCTTCAGAATGCGATCGGCAACCTGTGAGGAAGCTTCGGGGCCAGTCAGTCCGGGCAGGATTACCAGGAACTCGTCACCGCCGAGCCTGGCTACGGTGCTGGTGCCGCGCAGGCAGCTGGAAATTCGACGGGCGGCCTCAATCAGCAAGTTGTCGCCGGCATCATGGCCCAGAGTGTCATTGATGTGTTTGAAATTATCGAGATCCAGAAACATCACTCCGACCTGAGTGTTTTCACGACGGGCCTGGGCAAGCGCCAGCTTTAGGCGGTCTAGCGCCAGCATGCGATTGGGTAGCCCCGTCAGGATGTCGTAGTTGGCCTGACGCAGCAGTTGCTGCTCGTAACGTTTTCGTATGCTGATGTCTTCGCCAAGAATCAGGTAGCCGGTGGTGGCGCCGCAGCTATCTTTGATGGGAGTGACGATCAGTTGCTCCCAGAAACGCTCTCCATTCTTACGAATGCTGTTGACTTCACCCTGCCAAACTCCGACCCGCTGAACCTGAAGCCGGATGGATTGCCAAAGGTGTCGGCTCTCCCGGTTTTCCAGATCATTTTCACTGAGTGCGCCCGGGTGCTTTCCAAGGATTGACGAGGCGTTATAGCCAGTCAGTTGGGTGAACTTCTGGTTGGCAAATTCGACCCGCCACTTTCGATCACAGATAAGGACAGAGGAGGGGCTTTGCTCAATGGCCTTGGAGAATTTGCGGATCTCGGCGGCATCCCGCTCCTGGCGGATCACGTCATCATTTAGGCGCTCCCGCATCTGGTTGATGGCGTCGGTTACGCGCCCCAGCTCATCACTCTCATTAGACGGAGTTATGGGCCGGTCCAGCTCGAGTGGTCGGGAAAGATTCGACAGGGAGAAATCCCGGGCGTAGTCGGCCATGGTTGAAAGATGGCGGGTAACGAAGTGTTGAAAGATCCAGATGATCAGGATTGAGACAAAAAAAGTTTTCAGGAACTGGGTGGCCAGAATGATGCCAACCTTACGTTCCATTTCCTCGTAGACGCGCTTGAGATCGGCCGTGACGGTAAGTTCTCCCAGCTCAAACATCTCGTCCCCCATATGAACGAGGCTAAAGCTGTGGGATCGGGTTTGAGTATCGCGCGGGATATCGCCCATGACCAACTCGGAATCCGGCTCAATGCGTAATCTGAGATGAACGATGTCGGGCAGGCTCAAGATGCCTTCCATCTGAGTCTGAAGCAGTTTCTGGTCCAGTGCCCAGAGGCTTCTGGCAAGGCTGGAGGAATAGCCGGCTTCGACAACCTCCATTCGGTTGTCGATCTGCGAAAGGTCCTTTCTGTAGTCCGAGTAAATCTGAATACCGGAGGCAATCAAGGTGAATACTGAGCTGAATAGAAGTATCCAGGCCAGCAGCCTGAAGGACAGGGGAGAGCCCTTTCGGAAACGTTGGAGACGCGTCGACAATTTTGGCATGCCGTGAACTTCTGCCATCCGGTCTGGTTTATAGGTACGTCAAAGCCGCTACCTGACCGACTATAGCAGTAGTTTGTTTCAACTGTCCCGCAAACATAGGAAAAATAGAGGGAAATGTGTGACGGTTCAGGAGCTATGAACATCGTTCAAAAGGCTCGGTTGACCTGAGTCAATGTCCCCATCCACTTGGTAACTTATTCTGGAGTCAGATTCACTAACGGTATGCGGAGAATTCAAATGTACTTGGATGCAGTTGTAATCGCAGGATTGGTAACGGTATTGCTGATATTGGGGTTTTTCGTCGGGGTCGCACTGTTTGTGGTGAGGGACCAGAAATTACATGGCCATAACAGTGCTGAAAATAATTCCTCAGACAAACCGCCCATGTAGGCAGAGCATGCTGAATAGAAATGGCGTCCCCTAGGGGGTTCGAACCCCTGTTGCCGCCGTGAAAGGGCGGAGTCCTAGGCCACTAGACGAAGGGGACGCAACGTTTTCAAAAGCTTGCCTCGTCGAGGTGGCGCGTATATTAAGTAAGGCTCAGGGGTGTGTCAACGATTTTTCTAAAAAAATTGAATTAAATTAGCCGTTCCCTTCGGCCGATCTCACTAACGCACAGAATCCTCAAGGGCTGCCCGAAGCTCTGGAAAGCGGAAACTGTAGCCTTGGTCAGTTAGCCGCGCGGGTTTGGCTTTTTGCCCCGTCAGTAATAGCCCCGCCATCTCACCCAGGGCAATCTTGAGCACCGGAGCCGGTGCCGGGAATAGTGTTGGTCGACGGACCACTTTTCCCAGACATCGAGTGAATTCGGCATTAGTGACCGGGTTGGGGCTGACCACGTTATAGGGCCCGTAGGCGTCATCGCTTTCGAGCATCCAGATAAGTGCACCGACAACGTCTTCCCGGTGCACCCAGGGCATGTACTGGCGGCCGTCTCCAAGCCTGCCACCCAGTCCCAGCTTGAAGGGTGTCACCATCCGCGCCAGAAATCCTCCGCCAGGCCCCGCGACGACCCCGGTTCTGGACAGACAAACCCGGACTTTGTCCTGTTCCAGGGCCAGGGCGGCATTTTCCCAGTCCCGGCAGAGCTGATGGGTAAACTCATCGCGGGGTTCAGTCTGCTCAGTTACCTCCGCGTCCCCTTGGTTGCCATAGAAGCCGACCGCCGATCCCGAAACCATCACCCGAGGAGGCTCTCCCCAGCTTCGAATCACATCGACCAGAGTTTCCGTAACTCCAATCCGGCTGTCTCTAAGCTCTTGTTTTCGCTTTTCCGACCAGCGTTTGTCAGCAATCCCTTCTCCCGCGAGGTTAATGACTGCATCGTAGCCTGGGTGGGAGCGGAGCTGATTAAGGTCTTGTATGGTTTCTACCCGTCCGCAAACCGCTCTCACATCATCAGGGCTCTGTCGGCTGAGTACCGTCAATTCATATCCCCTACCCAGTAACTCGGGGCACAGGACCTTGCCAATAAAGCCGGTGCCGCCGGTAACAAGAATGTTTTTGGTCATGGCCTTTGTCCTCCTCGCTCATCATCCTTCGAGGGGCGTCCGGTAATCAGGAGCGCCCGCTGAATAGGGGTGGTCGGTGCTCTGAAGCTCAGCTGTTAATGCCGCCCAGTTGATGCACAACCACTTCTTTAATGGCTTCGCCGAGTTGCGGGTTTTCGCCGATGGGCGGGGCTAGCTCAATGGTAACGCTGTGTGTCTCCTCGAGCTCTTTGATCATGGCCGGCACGTCTTTACGCAAATGTCGGCCGGCTGCCAGGAATAGTGGGACAATCGTAAACCTATGCACTCCGTCCTGAACGCCCTCTGCAACGATGTCATCCAGTGAGGGCTCGGCTAGCTCCATGTAGGCAATGCGCGAGTCGGCGACGGCGGTAAGGGTAGGGGTCGCGAGGTTTTCGAAAGTCTCGCACCAGCGCTTGTCACTACTGCCGTGTGCTAACAGAATAATGCGATTGCTCATCAGTGCTCCTGAGTCATCAGTTATCGGGTGTCTGTCGTCAACCTGCACAACCGTTTAAATGGCAGGTTCATAAACTTTAAAAATAGCAGGGTGTCAGTCTATGTTCGATTGGAAAGAGATTCTGGATTTCTGGTTTGGCGAACTGGATGCCGATGGCCTGTCCGATCGGGCACACAGAAACCGTTGGTTCCGGGCCGACCGCAAGTTCGATCAGGAAATCCGTCGGCGCTTTATGTCGATGGTGCTGTTCGCCTCGGAGCAGGGGCTGGAGCATTGGCGGAGTGAGCCGGGAGGGCTGCTGGCCGAGATCCTTCTGCTCGATCAGTTCTCACGAAATATCTTCCGTGGCGCTGGCATGGCTTTTGATCAGGACGCCCAGGCACGCAAGCTCTGCCGGCAGGCGATGGCGAAAGGTCAGGACATGGCGCTGCCGCCGCTTCAGCGGGCATTTCTCTACATGCCCCTGCAACATTCGGAGCGCATTGAGGACCAGCGAACCTCCGTGGATTGTTACGAGCAACTGGCGGCCTCAACGCCTGGCCTGTTGGGAGACTTCCTGCAGAGTTTTGCACAGTCTTCCCGGGATCATATGGCAATTATTGAGCGGTTCTCGCGATTCCCTCATCGTAATAAAGCGCTGGGGCGTACCTCAAGCGACGCCGAAAAAGAATACTTGGCCGGTGGCAGGACATTTGGTCAGTGATGTCCGATTTCTTTCCAGTTTGTATAAAAAATGTACATGATTCCCCCTTCGCCGGAATAGCTTGATAGAATGCGCGACTGTTTTGATGTGGGTGCGCGCATCGTGTGCCCGGAATGATTTGGGGAAAATTCGGATGTTTAATGCAGGGCGTTTTTTGCGTTCCGGGCTTCTTTTGGCTGTTTCAATCGTGATTTCGCCGCTCTCACAGGGCGCTTCTTTGAATGACGATTTGCTACGTCGGATGTCGAAGGCGGCGCCGGAGCTCGATCCCGTCGTACTCGAAACCGCGTTCAATGCAACCCGGTGTGCGGTGTTCTCCGGTGTTGAGATGCCGCAACGCCTGGCGGTGATCGATTTTTCACTGCCGTCCAGTCGCGAACGTTTGTGGATCTTCAGCCTGGAACAGGGGGGGCTGGTGCTTCGGGACCTTGTCGCCCATGGCAAGAATTCCGGGAATTTCGAATCCACAGCCTTTTCCAATGTCGAGGGGAGTTATCAGTCCAGCATTGGCCTATTCCGGGGCAGTGAATCCTATTATGGCAAACATGGATATTCCCTGCGCCTGGACGGATTGGAGCCGGGCTACAACGATCAGGCCCGGCGTCGCGCCATTGTTATTCATGGTGCGGACTACGTGAATGAGTCGTGGGTGAACAAGTATGGCAGGATCGGTCGCAGTCATGGTTGCCCCGCGGTTGATAACCAGGTGATCGAGCGGGTGGTGGATAATCTCAAGGGCGGCCAACTGGTCTTCAAGTTCTACCCGGATCAGGAATGGCTCCATAGTTCGGAATACCTGAATTGTGGAGGTGGTGCAGTGGCCGGTAACGCTGGTGGTCATGGCGAGCAGGGCTGATCGATCAGCATTTGGTCAGATTGTTCGCTCTTTAAACTGAGTTTGCGCAGAAGAGGAAAAACATCGAAAAACTTGTGAAAAAGAGGTTGACGGACAAGCTCCGATCCGTAGAATACGCCTCCGTTGTCGGCATGAACCGAACAGCATTGCGGGAATAGCTCAGTTGGTAGAGCACAACCTTGCCAAGGTTGGGGTCGCGAGTTCGAATCTCGTTTCCCGCTCCAGATTTCAAAAAACCCGGTTTCGGAAGAAACCGGGTTTTTTCGTTTCAGGCCGCAGCAAGTTCGGCGTTACCCTCCCTGGTCAGTTATAATCGCCAGCCTTAAAGGCGGTTAATAAACAGGATGGGAGCGCCAGCGCATGAAAGTCCATTCTCTCTGGGTGTATCCGGTGAAATCCCTGGCCGGTATCTGTGTTGATGAGCTTGAGCTGGACGATTTTGGTCCCGCCGGCGATCGTCGGTGGATGATTGTTGATGAAGAAGGTCACTTCGTAACCCAGCGTTCCCATCCAGAGCTTGCCAATATTCGGGTTTCGCTGGCAGATGGGCAGGTACAGTTGGGCATTCCCGGGCAGGGTAGTTTTACACTGCGGCCAACTGATGAGCGCATAAAAACTCTGGTCTGGCGGGACTGGGCCTCAGCGCTGCTGGGGCAGACCGATGCCAGTGAAGCACTGAGCCGCTTCTGCTCCAAGTCGGTGCGATTTGTCTACATGCCCGACGATTCTTTTCGGCTCGTGGATCCGGAGCGGGTGTCGGATCGGCGCCGAGTCAGTTTTGCCGATGGCTTTCCGCTTTTGGTCACCAATCTTGCGTCCCTGGAAGAGCTGAACAGCCGATTGCAGGTGCCCGTGGAAATGCGCCGGTTCCGGCCCAATGTTGTTGTCCAGGGCGTGGCTCCCTGGGCTGAGGACCACTGGCGTGAGCTGGATGTTGGCGCCAGCAGGCTCAGCCTGGTCAAGCCGTGCTCTCGTTGTGTCATGACCACGGTCGATCCTGATCTCGGGGTAAAAGACCCGGCAACACAACCGCTCAAAACCCTGTCTGGCTACCGGCGAACTGCAGACGGGGTCATCTTTGGAATGAACGCCATTCACGACTCGGCGGGTCGGATTCAAGTTGGCGATCCAATCACCACGATCAAAACGGAGTAATACGCAACGTGCCATTGTTAACACTGGATGCCCTGTCTCTGGCTTATGGAATGCACCCACTGCTTGACCAGGCGTCACTGATCGTGGAGGCCGGTGAGCGGGTGTGTCTGCTAGGCCGCAACGGCGAAGGTAAATCAACGCTGTTGAAAATTGTCAGTGGGCAAGTGGTTCCCGACGGCGGCCTGGTTCGATTGGACGATGGTGCCGTGCTGGCGGTTCTGCCTCAGAATCTGCCCACACACGACACCCGCACCGCCTACGACGTTGTCGCCGGCGCCTTTCCAGAGACCGGTGAACTGCTGACCGAATTCCACCGGCTTTCCCAGCAGGTCGACGATAGCAGTCTCGACCAAATGATGAAGGTGCAGGAGCGCCTTGAGGCTCTGGACGGTTGGCTCCTGGATCAGAAGGTGACCACCATTCTGGGACAATACGGCATCGACCCTGACCGGCAGCTGGACACCCTGTCGGGAGGCTGGCAGCGACGCGTGTTGCTGGCACGGGCCTTGGTTGCCGAGCCGGATATTCTGCTGCTGGATGAGCCCACCAACCATCTGGATGTTCCGGCCATTGCCTGGCTGGAAGAGGCGCTGGGCCAGTTCCGTGGCGCGATGCTGTTTGTCAGTCACGACCGGGCATTCATTCGCCGCATGGCGACCCGGATTGTGGAATTGGATCGCGGAAAACTCGTCAGCTTTTCAGCGACTTATGACAAATACCTAGAGTTGAAAGAAAAGGCACTCGAGGAAGAGGAGCGCCAGAATGCGCTCTTCGACAAACGCTTGAAGCAGGAAGAAGCCTGGATTCGCCAGGGTATCAAGGCCCGCCGCACCCGTAATATGGGGCGGGTGCGCGCCCTGAAGGCGATGCGTGAGGAGCATCGGCAACGCCGGACTCGTGGCGGCACGGCAACCTTTGCGGTCGAAGACGCGGCGCGTTCTGGCAAGCTGGTGGTGGAAACCCGGGATGCCGGATTCGGGTATCAGGCCAGCGCCGACATTATCCGGGATATGAACCTGACCGTGCTGCGCGGCGACAAAATCGGCCTGGTTGGTGAAAACGGCACTGGCAAAACCACGCTGGTACGGCTGTTGCTCGGAGACCTGGAAGCCACTGAGGGATCGATCCGCCTGGGTACCAATCTTCAGGTTGCTTACTTCGATCAGCTGCGTGGCGAACTGGATCTGAGCAAGAACGCACTGGACAACCTGTCGGAAGGGCGTGAGTTCATCGACATCAATGGTCAGAGCAAGCATGTGTTGGGCTACCTGCAGGAATTCCTGTTCACGCCTGAGCGTGCCCGGTCTCCGGTACGGGTTTTCTCCGGTGGTGAACGGGCTCGCCTTCTGCTGGCAAAACTGTTCAGCAAGCCAGCCAACATTCTGGTGCTGGACGAACCTACCAACGATCTGGACGTCGAAACGCTGGAGTTGCTGGAAGAGCAACTGGCAGAGTTCAAAGGCACCGTCATCGTCATCAGTCACGACCGGGAATTCCTTGATAACGTCGTAACTGAAACCGTGTTCCTGGATGGCTCCGGGCGGGTGCGCGAGTATGTTGGTGGCTACAGTGACTGGCGTCGGCAGGGCGGATGCTTTCCATCTGAGGCTGGCGGCAATCGGCCAGACAAGCAGGATAAGCGCTCCAAGAGCGGGGCTGACGAAAAAGTGGCTCCGTCACCGTCCAAACCTGTGGGCCAGTCCACACAATCGAAACCCGCTAAGCTGAGTTACAAGCTTAAACTTGAACTTGAGGAATTACCGGGGAAAATCGAGGCCTTAGAGCAGGATATTGCTCGGCTGCAGACTACAATTGCAGACTCAGACTTTTACTCTGGTCCACCGAACGATGTCTCAGCCACGCTTGATGAGTTGACGGACAAGGAAACCCGTCTTGAGCAGGTAATTGAGCGGTGGATGGAGCTGGAGGAACAGGCGAATCAATGAATGTAAATTACAGTTTCAGGTTTCAGGACGGGCGTACGGTTGAATTCAAGGTAACCGATCAGCCGGCAGTGCCGGCGCCGAAGCAGCCGTCCTGGGTCAAGTTGGAGCATTGCCAGTGCTCCAACTGCCCGCTGCGATCCAGCGATACCGAGTATTGCCCGGCCGCAACGGAAATATTGCCCGTTGTGGAGGCGTTCCAGGCCGATGACGCCTATCAGAAAGTCGATGTAACCGTGACCGATGAGCGTCGTGCCTACGTGAAGCAGACCGCTCTTGAGGAGGCGCTCAGATCGTTGTTGGGGCTCAAGATGGCCACCAGCGGTTGCCCTGTACTTGCGGAACTGAAGCCTATGGCGATGCATCACCTCCCGTTCGCCAATACCGACGAGTTCATCACGCGCAGCGTGTCCCATTACCTGTTGCAGCAATACTTCGCCAAGCGAAACCATGAGGAGCCGGATTGGGATCTTAAGGGGCTGGTGGAGCGGAATCAGCGCCTGCAGTTGGTTAACCAGGCGTTGTGGCAGCGAATCCATTCGGTCTGTAAGGGCGACAGCAATCTCAAGGCTTTGCTGAACTTCTTCTCGATGGCCTCCAGTGTGAGCTTCTCTCTGGAAAGCCAGCTTCGCAAACTCGAAGCCAAAATGGGCGGCGAGCTGCACTGATCGGCTCAGTGCGCTGCCGCAGTTTAATGGCCCTGATGGTTTTCTTCAGGGTCTGGTCCTAGTTGATTCTTACCGCCAATACGTCGCATTCGGTGCCGTGCAATACCCCATTGGCGGTGGAACCCAGCAAGAGCTGGAAACCCTTCCTGCCGTGACTGCCAACGATGATCAGGTCCACTTCGTGTTCCTTGGCGAGGCGGTGAATCTCTGATTCCGGACGGCCAACGGTAACCACCTGATTGGCTTTTGGTATGTCGTACTGGTCTCCATAGCCGGCAAGTTGATCATGGGCGGCCTTGTCGAGTTGATCCTGTAATTCCGTCAGGTCCATGGGGATATCGCCACCGTAGGCGTAGCCGACCGGCTCAACCACATGAATTAGTAGCAATTCAGCGCCGTGGGCCTCACAGACTGCTTTGGCCTTGTTCAGGACCTGTGGCGCCTCCTCTGTCAGATCGATAGCAACAAGCATTTTGCTGTAAGCGGACATTGCGTCACTCCTTAATGCCGGACATAGCTTCAGAATAGTAGGTCTATTCTGATCCGAACAGTGTAGTTGGTAACTGATGCACATCAATGAACGGCAAGAAATTCAGGAGGCTGGCGGGCTGTGGTGCGCCCGCCAGGTTTAGAAAGAAGGGGTCAGGCGTTGCCTTGCAGCAGGGTAATCGTGGTTGCAAGTCCTTTGAGGATACCTTTTGAGTATCGGTCAATCACAAATCCAACGTTCTTTTCGTTGTAGTTGATGTAGGAGCCGCGAATGAATTCCCACTTGGACGATACATCACCCATGATCTCCTTCAGCTCGGCACCGGCGTCACCTCGCATGACGGTAGCCAGTAACTGGTCGAACTCCCGGGCCTGTTCGTCCAGCGGCTTTTCGGTAGCGGAGCCTTGGAAGGTTTGAGAAACCGACGAATTGGTGCGCACCGAATACTTGGCCATCATCTGGGCCATCTTTACTGCCGCTGATCGGGCCGCCTCAACCCTTGGGTTGGTCTTGGTTTGCACGTTTTCCTGGGCAACCTGATAAAGGTCTGTTGCCAGGTTGTTCATGGCAAGAGCCTGATTGGCCATATCGGATACCAGGCGCAGGTCGGGGTAGCCAGTCTTTCGAACGTCATTGATGTTGCTGCGCATCAGGGCCTTGAACTGATCAAACTCCTGGTTCAGGCCTTCGATCTGTTCGGTTGAGAGCACGCCGCTGGTGCTTTTTATAATGGTGTTCATCGCATCGTTGGCCGCATTGATGCCGATGACGATCTCGTTGAGGGTGTCGGTGTCGCCGCTGCCGCTGAACCGGTAGTAGGCATCCAGGGCCATGTAGTTGTTGACGCGGAATTCGTGCAGTTCTGACAGAAACCCTCCCGCTGTTTCCTGGGCGCGGGCACCCAGAGAGGTCAGTGCGAGCAGGATCAGTGCGGCTACCAGGGAGCGAACTCTCAGGCGGGTGTCTTCCATCGGATGAGTCTCCGTAATGCTGTTTTATTATTGTGGACTAAAGTCGCAGGTCGAAGTTAAAGTAACTTCGCTGGCCAAGCAAGCGGTTTTGGCCGCTGCAACGGCGGTAACTGTAAACAAGTATCAAATCCGGGAGTTAGCGTTCCGGAGTCTGTGGCCGGCGCCCACTTTTCAAATCCGCCGCAAGAAACAAATTGACAAACGCCCGTTTTTTTTTCATCGTGTGCCCTCGCGATTCAAACGACTGTATGAATTTTGGATCGAATGATCGGGCAGTGACCGAAATCTCGCTGCACAAACAGTCATCGCACCGCAACGTGTGGATGACTGGAAGCAGTTCCTAACACAGACTGGAGATCAGTTGATGATTTACGAAGGTAAAGCCATCACGGTTAAAGAGATCGAAGGCGGGATCGCTCAGTTGAACTTCGACTTGC